>Ga0172379_10000483_pt1 | contig 99617 bp, 85 predicted proteins | sample GrowelOW334metaG_FD_119756 | JGI IMG/M metagenome (GOLD analysis project Ga0172379, IMG submission 119756) | Groundwater microbial communities from an aquifer near a municipal landfill in Southern Ontario, Canada - Groundwater well OW334 metaG | ecosystem: Environmental > Aquatic > Deep...
CCTGTTGCTCCCGTGTTTCCTGTTAATCCAATGATGCCTTGTGCACCCGTCGCTCCTATAATTCCAGTATCACCTTTTAAGCCATTGAGACCTTGAGATCCTGTTGCGCCTGTATTTCCGGTTAAGCCAATGATGCCTTGTGCACCTGTAGCTCCGGTAATTCCTGTATCACCTTTTAATCCGGTGAGTCCTTGTGAGCCTGTTGCTCCCGTGTTTCCTGTTAATCCAATCACACCTTGTGCACCCGTCGCTCCTGTGATTCCAGTATCACCTTTTAAGCCAGTGAGACCTTGAGATCCTGTTGCGCCTGTGTTTCCGGTTAAGCCAATGATGCCTTGAGCACCTGCAGCTCCTGTGATTCCAGTATCACCTTTTAAGCCAGTGAGACCTTGAGATCCTGTGGCTCCGGTATTTCCGGTTAATCCAATGATGCCTTGTGCACCTGTGGCTCCGGTAATTCCGGTATCACCTTTTAATCCGGTGAGTCCTTGTGAGCCTGTTGCTCCCGTGTTTCCTGTTAATCCAATGATACCTTGAGCACCTGTCGCCCCGGTAATTCCTGTATCACCTTTTAAGCCAGTGAGGCCTTGAGAGCCTGTTGCACCTGTGTTTCCGGTTAAGCCAATTAAACCTTGAGCACCTGTTGCTCCGGTAATTCCTGTATCACCTTTTAATCCGGTGAGGCCTTGCGAGCCCGTTGCTCCCGTGTTTCCAGTTAATCCGATCAATCCTTGTGCACCTGTCGCTCCGGTAATTCCTGTATCACCTTTTAATCCGGTGAGTCCTTGTGAACCTGTTGCGCCTGTATTTCCTGTTAAGCCAATTAAACCTTGAGCACCTGTTGCTCCGGTAATTCCGGTATCACCTTTTAATCCGGTGAGTCCTTGAGATCCTGTTGCACCGGTATTTCCGGTTAATCCTATTGAACCTTGTGCTCCCGTGGCTCCTGTTATTCCGGTATCACCTTTCAATCCGGTGATGCCCTGAGCGCCTGTTGCGCCTGTGTTTCCGGTTAATCCTATTAAACCTTGTACTCCCGTGGCTCCTGTTATTCCAGTATCACCTTTTAATCCGGTGAGTCCTTGAGATCCTGTTGCTCCGGTATTTCCGGTTAATCCTATTGAACCTTGTGCTCCCGTGGCTCCTGTTATTCCGGTGTCACCTTTTAAGCCTGTGAGACCTTGAGAGCCTGTTGCGCCTGTGTTTCCTGTTAAGCCAATCAAACCTTGTGCTCCCGTGGCTCCTGTTATTCCAGTATCACCTTTTAATCCGGTGAGGCCCTGAGCGCCTGTATTTCCTGTTAAGCCGATCAAACCTTGTGCTCCCGTGGCTCCTGTTATTCCGGTATCACCTTTTAATCCAGTGAGACCCTGAGCGCCTGTTGCACCAGTATTTCCGGTCAATCCTTGAGCTCCTGTTGTTCCTGAATCACCTTTCAAACCTGTGAGTCCCTGTGGTCCTTGAGGACCGGCTGGTCCGGGTACAAAATTCAATGCAAAGGGCACACTGAGCAATTCCGATATTCCCATAGTAATGAAACCAGTTCCAAAATCGGCTTCAATTTCCATCCATTTTGAACCGGTTGCCCAGTTGATGGTTGGAAAATCCCCCGATATCTTTACTCCTCTGCCCATCTCGAGCACGATAAGGCCGTATTGATTGGTTGTTGCCGAATGGGTCTCCTGGTAAACTGCAGGACCGGTTGCCCCACCTTCATGTATGGTTGCCTTTAGATTCACAACTGCATTGGCAATCGGATTGCCCGAAGCATTCCGCACAATCGATTGATACTTGAAGGCTTGTGGAACCTGAGCATAAGTTGCTGCAGACAGAAAACAAAATGAACAAAGTAAAAAGGCCGTTTTAAAAAAAGGTAATTTCATAATTTTTGCAATAAGCGTGCTTTGTATAATCCTCTATTTGTTTAAATAGATGGTTCCTTTTAAAACAGGTGAGGAATCACCCGGATAAAACAAGTAGAAATATGTGCCTACGGGTAGTTTATCTCCACCCATACTTAATCCAGAAGTGGATTTTCCATCCCAATCATTTTTATATGGACTTGCTTCAAACACTTTATTCCCCCAACGATTGTAAATAACGAATGCGTTGTTGGGATATATACTCAACCCTGTTATAATAAACAGGTCGTTGATTGCATCATTGTTTGGAGAAAACCCTTCCGGAATAAAAAAACCTTTCACTACCGGGATGACCAACAGATCCGGTTGGTGAAATCCCTGAGTAAGCATATGATTGGTTCCTGCTGCCGTTTCAACGATCACTTCTCCGATGGTCCAGTCCATAGACATACCGGGAGCGTTGGCTGTTGCACCTGCCGAACTTATAACAGCGCGGGAGATGAATTGAGCATTTGCTGTATGCTGGAATATCAGCATCAAAAACACAAACGATAATCCAAACTTTAGACGATAAAAATGATACTTGTTTAACACGGTTCAAAGTTGGTGCACATTGAACGAAAACTTATTACATAACTAAAAGTCTAACTTGTATTATTCACGGCGATTCCTTTGATATAGCTGCATTCCATGACTTTGCTCATGCATGGAACGATAAAAAATAACATTTATAAAAAATGAAACTGTTTGCATGCAGTACTTTAGCTAACTTGTGCAGATGGATGGAATTATGAGCACCTTATTGACGAAAGATGCAACAGTTTTGAGTTTTAGAAATAAAAAAAGCGCATTTGGACTAAATGCGCTTTTAGTGTGAGTGTGAGTCCCGATAGCTATCGGGAGAGCCTTGAGGGAAAATGCAGCTTTTTTCAGACTTTGAACAGTATGAAATAGTTGAACATACTCATTCCGTAATCATTTGAGATACTACCCGTAAACTATCATATAACATCAACCTTAGTACTCTTTTACCTGCATCAGTTTTGAAATACAATTCCCTTCGCAAAGCGTCAGATTTTACATAATAGTATTCACAAAATATTGGAACGAAAGGTCTTCTGGGAGCTGTACTTTTTGATTTGCCTTCGCTATGTTCTGACATTCTCCTCTCGAAATCGGCGGTGTAACCAATATAAAATTGTCTGTCCTTTAAACTATAAAGAACATAGACTGCATAGGCAGGATGTTTCATAGGATTTGAATTTTATGCAAACTAGATAACAACTATTGACTATGTAATTCGAATAGCAGATTAATTATGAGGAATTGAAATCCGGTATTGCAATAGCATCCAGATTAAGTTAATTAATTGGACGCTTGCTTTGAAGCGTGACTGAATCAGAGCGAAGCACGTTTCAGTCTCTGCTTCAATGAAAAAAGCCATCCAGACTGAGTGGCTTTGTGCTTTAATCGAGCCTGCAGTAGAAAAGCTCGCTTCGCTCTCTTTACACTGCAGGGCGATGCGGCGAATAAGTATTTTGAACTTTTAGGCAAAAAAAACCACTCGGACTGAGTGGTTTTAAGTGATTTTGGCGCCTGAAGTAGAGAACTCCTATCGTCGTTCACACTTCAGGGCCATGAAGGGTGCAGCTCTGCTGCTCTCCTTCATGGCTCCCCGGGCTGGGCTCGAACCAGCGACCCCATGATTAACAGTCATGTGCTCTAACCAGCTGAGCTACCGAGGAGTTTCTCCTTTTTTTTTCCTTTTCACTTTACTACCCTCGTCTTTTGGACGAGGCTCTGAAACTGGCGAAATCAAAGATTTCTTGTTTCAGAACCAGCTGAGCTACCGTGGAGTTTCCTTAAAAAGGGATGCAATAATAGGATTTCAAGCCTAATTCCACAATCTTTGCGCGAAATATTTTTAAAAAAGTTCATTATGAGTTTATTAGTAATTGGCAGTGTTGCCTTCGACGCGATTGAAACCCCTTTTGGTAAAACCGATAAAATTGTTGGTGGTGCCGCTTCTTACATCAGCCTTGCTTCCAGCTATTTTACCAGCCATACTAACCTGGTGGCTGTGGTAGGCGAAGATTTTCCCCAATCGTTTATCGATACCCTTAACCGCAAAGGTGTAAATACCGAAGGCTTGCAAATCAAAAAAGGCGAGAAATCATTCTTCTGGTCGGGTAAGTACCATACCGATATGAACAGCCGCGATACCCTGGTTACAGAACTCAATGTACTGGGTGATTTTGACCCGATTATTCCTGAGTCTTATCAACATTGCGATTTTCTGATGCTAGGCAATTTGAGCCCTCAGGTACAACTGCTGGTTACCGAACGTCTCGTAAAAAGACCAAAACTGGTTGTTCTGGATACCATGAATTTCTGGATGGAAATTGCTATGGATGATTTGAAAAAAGTATTGAAGAAAATCGATGTGCTCACCATCAACGATGAAGAGGCACGTCAGCTCTCCGGCGAATATTCTCTGGCCAAAGCGGCCATCAAAATTCAGGAGATGGGGCCACGCTACCTCATCATTAAGAAAGGTGAAAACGGCGCCCTCCTGTTCCACGGAAAAGAGGTGTTTTTTGCTCCAGCCCTGCCTTTGGAAGATGTATTTGACCCAACCGGAGCGGGCGATACCTTTGCCGGTGGATTCATAGGCTACCTGGCCAAAACTGATGATATTTCTTTCGAAAACATGAAAAACGCCATCATCTACGGATCGGCCATGGCTTCCTTTTGTGTAGAGAAATTTGGTACCGAACGAATCCTTGATTTGACGGAAGCGGAAATGAACAGCCGTATCAATATTTTCAAGAGCCTTGTGAAATTTAATCTGGCTGCACTGTAATTTGGCAAACACAAGGCTTTTGTTACATTTGCCCCCGTTATTATAAACCAAAAACACATCATGTCAGGAAAAGAAAGTGTTATTAAACACAGTTCGGAAAACCCCTTCGAATCGATGAAAAAACGGTTCGATATTGCTGCTAAGATTATTGGCCTGGAAGAAGGCGACTACAATGTATTAATTGCCCCGCAAAAAGCGGTAATCGTGAATATCCCGGTTACTATGGACGATGGTAAAGTAAAAGTATTTGAAGGATTTCGCGTAATACACAATGCCAACCTGGGTCCATCCAAAGGAGGTATACGTTATTCGATGGATGTGAATCTGGATGAAGTGAAAGCCCTGGCTGCCTGGATGACCTGGAAATGCGCCGTAGTAGGCATTCCTTACGGTGGTGGTAAAGGAGGTATCAAATGCGATCCGCGTTCCATGAACAAAGGTGAACTGGAACGCCTTACCCGCTCGTATACCGATCTGATGGTAGATGTATTCGGACCGGATAAAGATATTCCTGCTCCCGATATGGGTACAGGTCAACAGGAAATGGCCTGGATCATGGATGAATATTCCAAATTACTGGGTCGCTCACAACCTGCCGTAGTTACAGGTAAGCCTGTAGTTCTGGGCGGTTCACTCGGTCGTGTGGAAGCTACCGGACGTGGCGTTATGGTTTCTACCCGTGCTGCTCTGGCTAAATTGGGCATCAGTCCGGTTGGAACAACTTGTGCCGTTCAGGGTTTTGGTAACGTAGGTTCTATTTCTGCCAAATTGCTGGCTATGCAGGGTATGAAAATAGTAGCTATTTCCGATATCAGTGGCGCGTACCACAATCCGGATGGAATTGATGTGGAAGCAGCATTGACGTATCGCGATGGCAATAAAGGCACCCTGGAAGGATTTAAAGGCGGGAAGGTGATCTCCAATGCTGAATTGCTTGAACTGGATGTAACCGTTCTGGTACCTGCAGCCATGGAAGATCAGATCAACGATGAAAATGCCGATCGGATCAAAGCCAAACTGATTGTTGAAGGTGCCAACGGCCCTACTTCGGCCAGTGCCGATGATATCCTGAATAAAAAAGGAGTAATGGTAGTACCGGATATTCTGGCCAACGCCGGTGGAGTTACCGTTTCTTATTTCGAGTGGGTACAAAATCGTTTGGGTTACTACTGGACTGAAGAACGCGTATACCGCCGTGCCGACCGTGTAATGAAAACTGCATTCGAAGGCGTTTATCAGGCTTCTGTTAAATACAATATTCCAATGCGTATTGCTGCTTATGTAGTGGCCATTCAAAGGGTTGCCGATGTTGAAAAACTACGCGGTAAATTCGGACTCTGATATTTCCTCACCAAAACCCGGAACGACGTGAAGACTTGTCTTCTCTGACTTCCGGGTTTTTTAATTTTAAAACTATGTTACATAAAGAAGGTAGAGCCACTATTCTCATTTCGCTTATTGTACTGTTTGCCCTAAACGCTCTGGTGAGCTATTTGTTTACCGATATGCAATGGTTGCAGGATTTGGTATTGGGCATTTCTGTTATTTTACTGGTGATTGTATTGCAGTTTTTTCGCAACCCTCCCATCACCCCTACCCTTGGCGAAAACCTGGTAATCTCGCCGGCCGATGGCAAGGTGGTGGTTATTGAAGAAGTGGTAGACGAAGAATACTTCAAAGGCAAATGCCTGCAGATTTCAGTATTCATGTCACCCTTTAATGTTCACGTAAACCGCAATCCGGTAAGCGGATTGGTAAAATATTTCAAATACCATCCGGGAAAATACCTGGTAGCCTGGCATCCTAAATCGTCGACCGAAAACGAACGTACCACAACAGTAATTGAAACTCCTTCGAAAAAGCAGGTATTGTTCAAACAAATTGCAGGGGCTCTGGCCAAACGCATAGTTTGGTATCTAAAAGAAGGAGATCAGGTAAATCAGGCCGCCGAGATGGGTTTCATTAAATTCGGATCACGCGTTGATGTATTGTTACCCCTCGGCTCAAAAGTTAATGTTTCGTTAAATCAGAAGGTTAAGGGTGGCCGAACCGTGCTGGCCGAAATATAATATACGGAAAATAGATTATCTTCGTTAAACCAAGACATTATACGAACACCATGAAAAAACTTCTTATTATAGCGGCATTTGTTGCACTGGGTGCATCAGCCTATGCACAGGAACCTGTTAAACAAAAAGCTAAAGAAACAACCGAATTACAGGCACCGGTTAACGCTCCGAAAGATGCCAACGTTTCCAACACTACTACGGTAACCAAAGATGCCGACAAAAAAGAGTGCACCACTGCAGAGAAAAAAGCATGTGGTGATACCAAAAAAGGTAAATCGTGCTGCTCACACAAATCCAAAACTGCTTCGAAAGACTAATCTCTTTTTAGCTATACGTAAAAAACGCATTGGGAATATTCTCAATGCGTTTTTTGTTTGCAATGAGGGACGGGTTTATCTGTAATGCTCCTCCTTGTTAACGATTAACTAATAACTCAATAACAAATTACGAAGTACTGATTACAAAGTACGAAGTAGCTAACCATTGAAATATCACTAAATATCGCAAAAACTCATTAACCAATAACAGCTGCCGGGTTAGGAAAATTTCTTTTTGAAACGAACACAATTACATACTTACATAATTACAAGGTACAAATTACGAAGTACGAAGTAGCTAACCAGGTAAGCACTACTCGGTAAGTACGGGCATTACATGTAATGCCTTTAAAGAGCCATGAGATCCTTGAATTTCACCGCCTGCCGGCGACTAACCTCCACCTTGCTTCCATCCTTCATATAAATCAGGAATCCGGAATTGAAAAAAGGTTCGATGCGATCGATGAAGGCTGTATTGATAATCTGCTGCCTGTTTGCGCGAAAGAAATGTTGCGGATTCAGACGTTCATCCAATGCATTAAGCGTTTTATGAATCAAGGGCTGATATTTATCGAAATGTATCTTGGCGTAATTTCCGGCCGATTCAATTAATCGAACATCCGACAGTTTTACAAACCAGCATTTTTCGCCATCGCGGATAAATACCTGATCCGATAAGGTCAGACGCGACTTTGAAAACCCCTGACTGATCTCCGTGATTTCCTTCTTCACCCGGCTAATGGCTTCTCTGAGTCGCGACGATTGAACAGGTTTTAGTAAATAATCCATCGCATTTACTTCAAATGCTTTGATGGCAAATTCGTTATACGCTGTAGTAAAAATTACGTAAGGCGTTTCAATTAATTCTTCGAGTAAATCGAATCCCGATTTTTCGGGCATTTCAATATCGAGGAACATGAGTTGTGGTTTCAATTGATCCACCAGCTCAATTGCTTCATCAGCATTGGAAGCTTCTCCGACAACTTCTATATCAGAAAATTCTTTGAGAAGTTCTTTCAATCCCTCGCGGGCCAGACGTTCGTCGTCAACCAGAATTGCTTTTATGCTCATAACGGTAATTCAATATGGGTAAGTACACGAGATTCGTTTTTATTGCAAATAGTAAACACCGCTTTATCGTCGTACAACAGGCGTAGTCGCTCACGTGTATTTTCAACTCCCAATCCTTCATGTCCGGGCTTGGGTTTAAACTGTCCGGTGTTTTCAATATCGATGTGCAGGAATTGTGCGTTTTTGTGTGCTTTCAAATGAATATCTCCTCCTGTTTTCGAAAGCGAAATTCCATGTTTAACGGCATTCTCCACCAGCGTTTGCAACATCATAGGTGGAACCATACACTCATTGGCTTCGGGTTCAACTTCAAAACGCGTTGTTAATCTTTCCTCAAACCGGATCGACTCAATGGATAAATAATCTTTCACCGTTTGCAATTCTTCCTTCAACGGAATCGTATTCTGCCTTCCGTGGTAAAGCGAACTGCGCAAGAGTCCGCTGAGCCGGTTAATGGATTGTTTGGCGGTGTCGGGATTGATATCGATCAGCGTCCGGATACTGTTGAGTGAATTGAATAAAAAATGCGGATTAAGCTGGGTCTTCAGGTTGTGAAAAGCGTTCTCTTTTACCGCAGCTTCCAGACGGTAACGTTCCTTTTCGGCTTCAAGCAAACGCTCCCAATATTGAAACAAATGATAAGTCAGCGACCACAACAAAACGTATTTACTCAGGTTGAAAAAGTAACCGAAAACAAATCCAACAGTAAATGGGATGCGTTGAAAAATGGGGAAAGTGTACCGATCCATGGGTATGTTTACGGCAGCCATTAACAACGACATCAGCACAACAGCAATGATTCCACGGGGAATAAGTTTGTATAATGGAAGGTTGAGCCACCCCCGCCTGATCAGCAACAAACGATATGCATGTGTTAACACTATGCCCAATACAAAGTTTACAAAGGCATTCAATAACAACCCGAATCGAAATCCATCGAGCGTTAAATACCCGATCAGTTCGAGCATGATAAAGAGGAACCATCCTCCAATCTGGCAAAGCCAATACAGATTTTCTTTACGAATAGTAGCCATAAAATTCAGACAACAGGTTTACGAATAATTTTAATACCCGGTGCAAATAAAGCCAATTCCTGTTTGCGTATGCATTCACGGGAGGTACTTTGCCTTTTGGCACAGCTCAATGGACCCAGGAGTCCATAACCCAGTAAGAAAATAATCAGTATGCCTGTTTTCATAAGGTGGTTTTCTTTGAGACTCGAATATACATAGCGAAGGATGCATCCCGCATTCAGGATTCCGTAATGGGTCGGAATTTGGGTTAAAGGGAAAAAAGGACTGCCTCAATTTATAGGCACAGATTCCGGTATGTGGGTAAACAGCTTAGGGATTATATGCCGCAAAAGCCAAATTTGATGTGCCCTGAAAGAAGCTTATGCATAACTGAAGGGTTCACTCCAACACTGTCAACTTCAACCTGTACAAGCATATGAGCAGCAACCGATCGCAATTGTATTCCGTAATTACCATCTTCTTTTTCTGGGGATTTATTGCCGCTTCCAACGGAATCCTGATTCCCTTTTGCAAAGGGCATCTGGCATTAAGTCAGTTTCAATCGCAATTGATCGATCTCACATTTTATGGTGGGTATTTTATCGGATCGGCCTTGTTGTTTTTATATACCCGTGTTCAGGGACAGGAATTACTAAACCGCATTGGTTTGAAAAAAGGAATCGTTTATGGATTGTTATTGTCGGCTCTGGGAGCTGCATGCATCATTCCTTCTGTTCATCTTGAGTCGTATCCTCTCATTCTGGGTTCCTATTTTATTATTGCTCTGGGATTCTCGTTGCAACAAACCAGTGCGCAACCTTATGTGATAGCTTTGGGAAGTAGCGAAACCGGGGCACACCGATTGAATCTGGCCGGTGGTATCAACTCCCTGGGAACTACAATCGGACCGGTGGTCTTGAGTTATGTGTTGTTTGGCGGTGCAGGAGGTTCAGCCACAGAGGCCACCTTTGGCTCAATCAGCGGATTGTATATCGGTGTTACTTTATTGTTTGTAACCCTCGCTGTATTTTTTGGCATGAGCAAGATGCCCGATGTAAAAAGTACAGAGCCTACCGAGCCTGGATTTGGTGCGCTTAAATCGTTGCCTTTGCGCCTGGGGATGATCGCCATTTTTGTGTATGTAGGGGTCGAAGTTTCAATTCAGAGCAATATGGGTGCCTTGCTTCAATTGCCCGAATTTGGAGGGTATAGCAGTGCGCAGTTGGCACCTTTCATTTCGATGTATTGGGGCAGTTTGATGATTGGTCGATGGACCGGTTCACTCGCTGTTTTTGAATTAAATGGATTTAAAAAAATAGCTTTTCAAATGATCGTTCCCTTTTTAGCCTTTGGCATTGTGCTGCTGGTGAATCACCTCAATGGAAATGAAATTCAGCCCTTGTATGGTTATGCTGTGGCCTTGTTGCTGATGGTTGGGGTTACTGCACTTTCTCGCGATAATCAGGCAAAAGCCATGATCTATTTTTCGCTGTTTGGGTTGGCGGCAATGCTGGTCGGAATTTTGAGCACCGGTACTGTAGCAATCTATGCATTCCTGAGCGGAGGTTTGGCCTGTTCGGTTTTGTGGCCTTGCATTTTCAGCTTATCCATTCAGGGATTGGGAAAATATACCAGCCAGGGATCTGCCTTTTTAATTATGATGATTCTGGGCGGAGCTATCATTCCCCCTTTGCAGGGATGGCTGGCCGACATGCCTTCCATCGGTATTCATCAGTCGTATTGGATTACCGTGCTTTGCTTTGCTTACCTGGCCTGGTTTGGCCGGAAGCTGAGTTGATTTTGTAACGCGCCAGGCTCTCATTCAACATATGAATATGTTCTTCACGCAGAAAGGCAGGTTCCATCACCTCCACTTTATTTCCATAACTGTTGATCTGCGATTTGAGTTCATAACTCGGGATCACATGCAAGCGAATTACAAATTCCGTTTCGGTATCCGATAAAATTTTCTGAGTCTCGTGCAAAGGTTGCGATTTGATATAAGGCGCTTCCGTTGGATCAAATTTCAATACCACTTCTTCCGGTTTGTATCCGGTGAGGACAGAAATTCCAAACGAATGTTTGAAATATTGCCTGACATTGAAAGCCGGATCGGGTACAAATTGTGCATTGGTTGAAATAACCTCCACCAGTCGTTCGAGTGCAAAAGTAATGATGCGTTGCTGATCGGGTGCTTTACCTGTTACATACCAACGGTTGCGATATTCTTTGAGCACATAGGGATGATAAGTATAATGCTTGGCCGCCTTTTCCCCAAAGCGCTTGTAATGCACCTGCAATACAGTTCTCTCTTTTATGGCTGATAACAATTTACCTAAAAACTCATTCCCTTTTATGTTCAGACTTTTTTCTGTCTGAATAATTTCATCGAGGTTTTCTCCGGCAATGCGTTTCATGCTGATAAAGTCTTCAATCTTGCTCACCGACTGTATAAACTGCTGCACCGGTTCTATGCCTTCAAATTGTTTCAAGAGTGAACAGGCAAATTCAAGCGCATACAAATCTTCGGGCTTCAACGGAATTTTACTGATAGAAAAACCTTCATCGGCATAAAAATACCCGTTGTATTTGCGGTCGTATTCAATGGGAGCGAAATACCCCAGCTCCTCATCGTTTTTCATGTCATAAATATCTTTGTCAATCGTACGTGCCGAAACCGTACCCAATCCACTGCAGGCTTCAATCAATTCCAGTTTTGTCGGATACCGCTTGTGCCGGTTGCGTAAAGCCGTATCGATGATGCGATAACGGATGAAGGCATTTTTGTTTTTGGGCATGACGCAATTTAGGGAAAGGAATTATGTCCGCCTACGCTAAAGCTACGGTGGATGAATGGAAGTGTGTAATTATGTAATTATGTCCACCTACGCCAAGGATTCGGCGGACAAGGCATTCTTCTTTCCTTTCCCCATGTCGCGATGTTCAACCGCGTTGCGGTTTGTTGGAATGGAAAGTCCATATCCACAAAACTATGGCAAGACTCACCACCGCTGCGCTTTAACAGGCGAGGCAGCGCATTCTTAATTTTTCATCCTTCCCTCCTACGCTAAAGCTTCGGCGGGCAACGCATTTTTCCCACCTTCGCTAAAGCTACGGTGGACTAGCATTCTTCATTTTTAATTTATTCCCCTCCACGCAAATAGACTGCGAAGTGCTCTTACAATCTTTGTATCATAAAAAACAACTACTGATATGAAGAACGTAAACACTATGAATTCCGATCAATTGCTGGAAGAAGCTGTAATGGCTATTGAAGATCAACAGTATGCCCGCGCTTTGCATTTGTTGAATGTATACTTGCTTGTGTATCCCGATCATGTGGATGCACGTTTGCAGAAAGGGCTTTGCTACCTGTACCTGAACGAAGCACCCAAGGCCCGGTTCATGTTTGATCAGGTATTGGAAGAAGCAGAAAATCATGCCGGAGCACTGGCCTGCTATGCCGAATATTATAAACTGATGATGGATTACGAAACGGCCTCTCACTATATCAGTGCAGCGTTGGCCGAAACCGGCGAGCATGCCGCCTACCATCGTCTGGCGGCTGAGATTTGCTACCTCAACCAGGATCTGGATTCGGCTTACAACCTGATCAACCGGGCTATTGTGATCAGTCCGTTTCGGGAAGAATTGTATTACTGGAGAGCTTTAATTCTCAAAGGATTTAAAAAGATGCAGGTAGCTATGAACGATATCAACCGCGCTCTGGCTCTGAATCCGCGTTATACCGAAGCATTAAAACTCCGGGCTAAGATCCGATTGCTCATTGGTACGTTTGAAGCCGCTCACAAAGACCTGCGGCTTGCACAATATTTAGAAAACAGGCTTCCCATTCCTGTACAAAATGTTGCCTGATAACTTTCTGAATTAAATCGATTACCCTCTGAAAGCCCGCAATTATGCAGGCTTTTGGAGGTTTAAAAAAAGTAGGATTGAATCAGTTACCTGTTGGGAGAACGAAACGAACGACCCGAATGATTGGATCGACCCGATCCACCGGAAGTTCCGGTGTTGCGGTTTCCTTGTCCCTGGCCGCGGCCTCCATGGGCTTGCGCTCTCGGACGAGGATGTCCGCCCTGACGGGGTCCTTTATCGGTTTTAACCGGATTGTGATCCATCAACGGATAAGGATGTTCGCTCACCACCGGAATGCGTTTGGCAATGAGTTTCTCGATATCTTTCAGGTATGCCTTTTCTTCCGCATCGCAGAATGAAATGGCGGTACCTTTTGCACCTGCACGACCTGTACGACCGATCCGGTGTACATAGGTTTCAGGTACATTGGGCATTTCGAAATTGATTACGTATTCGAGTTCATCCACATCAATTCCGCGGGCTGCTATATCGGTTGCAACTAATACGCGCGTTGTTTGCGCTTTGAAATTATTGAGGGCACGTTGACGGGCATTTTGCGCCTTGTTGCCGTGAATGGCTTCTGCTGTGATATTGCTCTTTTGCAGGATGCGTACCACCTTATCGGCTCCGTGTTTGGTACGGGTAAATACAAGGGCGGTTTTGATTTTTTTGTCCTGCAGCAGATCCAACAACAAAGGATTCTTGTTGCCTTTATCTACAAAATAAATTTCCTGGTTTATGATTTCTACGGTTGATGAAACCGGAGTAACCGATACACTGGCCGGATTATGGAGGATGCTTCCTGCCAATTTCACGATTTCAGGAGGCATAGTAGCCGAGAAAAACAACGACTGACGTTTCTTTGGCAAAACAGCCAGAAGTTTCTTCACATCGTGAATGAAACCCATATCGAGCATACGATCGGCCTCATCGAGTACAAAGATCTCGATATCGCGCAGGTGAATATAGCCCTGGTTCATGAGGTCGAGCAAACGTCCCGGGGTGGCAATCAGGATATCGACACCGCGTTGGAGTGCGTTTACCTGAGGAGTTTGACCTACACCGCCAAAAATAACGGTATTCTTTAAACCTGTATGGCGGCCATAAGCCGAAAAGCTTTCGCCGATCTGAATAGCCAGTTCACGTGTTGGGGTAACAATCAGGCTGCGGATCTTGCGTTTCTTTTCGTTGGCATGACCCGAGCTGAGTAATTGCAGAATAGGAATAGCAAAGGCGGCCGTTTTACCGGTACCGGTTTGTGCGCAACCCATGAGGTCGCGTCCATCGAGTACAACAGGAATAGCCTGTGCCTGAATGGGAGTTGGAGTTACATAACCTTCTTCTTCGAGTGCCTGGAGAATGGGGGATATGAGATTTAAGGATTGAAATTGCATAAATTTAAAATAAGGATTCGACCACAATGGGCGAATAGTTTTTGATAAGAATGAAATGTTAAAAATTGAAATTAATAGCTGTTCGGGTAATAAATTAGTCCCGAATCATTGACTGACTGGGATGAACAACCTCCCGACGCCCGCATAAACGCGAACCAGTCCACAAATGGGTATGCAAAAGTAGGTTAAAAGGTTGAGGTAGGCAAACTTATTTGGAAAAGCTCGATTCAGCCGCTCTTATTGTATAACATGTTCCACTAATATACGATTTATCAATACAGATTAACTTTTGCTTATGTATTCACTACTAGTGTTTAAGGGATTAATAATAAAAAAGGTTTGGCTCCGAGCACATAATGATTATCTTTGCATCCCTAAATCGCGGAGTGGAGCAGTGGTAGCTCGTTGGGCTCATAACCCAAAGGTCCCAGGTTCGAGTCCTGGCTCCGCAACAAAACAAAATCCTGCCTTGAGCGGGATTTTTTATGCCCATGTTTACTGTATACGTATTGTACTCCGACGCATTCAACAAGATTTATATTGGATTTACATCTGATCTGACCAATAGAATGCTCTCGCATAATCAATTAGCAACAAAAGGTTACACCATAAAATATAGGCCTTGGAGGGTAATACATACAGAGACATTTGCTTCTAAAGTGGAAGCAATGAAAAGAGAGAAGGAGTTAAAAAGCGCAAAGGGTAGGCAATTTATTCACGCCCTACCTTTATGCTAAAATTCGTTGGGCTCATATCCGCCAGTTGGCGGACCCAGGTTCGAGTCCTGGCTCTGCAACAAAAAAAATCCTGCCCTGAGCGGGATTTTTTATGCATTTTATTTTAGCCTAAACCTTATCCCTTGATTCATTCTTCATGATTTTAGTGTAAAAAATAGGTTTCATTGCTTTTACGCTCTTCAAATGGTAGCCTAATATTCATTAGCAAACCTCTCCCCCTTTTTGGGTATCACAATTTTTGTTCTTATCCCGAAAAATCATTTTACTTTGTATTACATGACTTTTGTCAATTTAGTCCCTGGCTCTTCTAATTGAAGAAAGTTGACTTTACCAGCAAAAGCATTACTCCTGAAAATCTAAACCCTGGCTTGATATGATAGGAGACCCGCTTAAACACAAGATCCTGTATGTGGACGACGAACCGGACAATCTGGTTGTATTTAAATCCGCATTCAGGCGCTTCTATGAAGTACTCACTGTAGCTACTCCGGATGAGGCTCTGGAAAAATGCAGAGATGAACATATCTCTATTATCATCACCGACCAACGCATGCCGGGGATGACCGGCGTTGAATTGCTTAAAACCATTCCGGCCGAACAGGATGTTATTCGTATGGTTCTCACCGGTTTCAGTGATGTGGAAGCCATTATTGAGGCCATTAATTCAGGAAAGGTGTATAAATACATTACCAAACCCTGGGATAAAAACGACCTCAAGTTTACCATCGATAATGCCATTGAAGCGCTGGAACTCCGGCTCAGCAACAAAACCCTGGTTCAGGAACTGCGCGAAGCCAACGAACAACTGGAGCAGAAGGTATTGGACCGAACGCGGGAAATTCAGCATCAAAAGGAAGAAATTGAGCTGCAGAAAAAGATCATCGAAGACGAAAAAATAAAATCTGATAGCCTCCTTTTAAATATCCTGCCTGATGAAATAGCTGAAGAGCTTAAACTTACCGGTGAAGCAAAAGCACGACGGTACAATGAGGTAACCGTATTGTTCAGTGATTTTAAAGACTTTACTTCTATATCGGAAAATTGTTCCGCCGAAGATCTGGTGCATGAGTTGAATGAATGTTTCAGCGCATTCGATGATATCATTGAAAAATTTGATCTCGAAAAAATAAAAACCATAGGTGATGCTTATATGTGTGCCGGTGGTTTGCCTGTTCCCGACAAATTCAGTACACATCGCGTTGTGCTTGCAGCCGTTGAAATGCAACAGTACCTCGATAAGCGAAAAGCCGAAAAACCCGATTCTTTACTGTTTCAATTGCGTATTGGAATTCATACCGGACCGGTAATTGCTGGTGTGGTAGGCAAGAAAAAATTTGCTTACGACATTTGGGGCGATACGGTAAACATAGCCGCACGCATGGAAAGCAGCGGAGAACCCGGTCGAATCAATATCTCCTCCTCTACCTACGAACTGATCAAAAATCATTTTGAATGTCAGGCCCGGGGTAAAGTAGTTGCCAAAGGCAAAGGCGAACTGGATATGTTTTTTGTGGTAAAAGAAAAATCCCAATAGGCAGCAGACCCTGATGCTGTTATAATTCCTGGTATATAACCCGGTTCAAAAAAACCGGTTCACACATAAACTGTTTCCTTATGGAGTTAGAGAATCTAAAGCCACGGGTTTTGTATGTAGATGATGAACAGGAAAACCTGTTGGTCTTTCGCTCTACGTTTCGCCGTTATTTTGATATTTTGACCGCTAATTCTGCCAGCGAAGCCGGCAATCTGTTGCTGGATCAGGTTGTGGATGTGATTATTTCCGATCAGCGCATGCCGGATATGTCGGGTGTTGATTTTCTGAAAAGTTTGCCCGATACCCAAAATAATATCCGCATCATCATGACCGGTTACAGCGATATCGGAGCTGTGGTGGATGCTCTGAATTCGGGTAAAATTTATAAATACATACCCAAACCCTGGGAGAAAGACTCGCTGCTCGATATGATTACCGATGCAGTAAGTCATTTACAGGAAATCCGAAACCTACCGGAGCATACAAGACCTGCACAGCGCAAAGAAAGTTCAGTTGTTAATGAGTCGGAGGAAATTCAATTGCTCAAAAAGCAAGTGGAGGAATCCAAAAAAAACCTGCATCTGTTGGGCGAAATCGGTCAGGAGATTTCATCGACCCTCGACATGAATTCTATACTCAACGCAGTATACGAAAATGTGAATCAACTGATGGATGCTTATACATTTGGTATCGGAATATACAATGCCGAAGAAAGCACCATCGATTATCAGCTGGCCATTGAAAACGGCGTTCGGTTCAAACCTTACACGCGCTCCATGGAAGAAAAGGATCAGTTTCCGGTATGGTGTATCGAAAACCGTAAAGAAGTTTTTATAAACGATGTTGAAAAAGAATACGTGCGGTACATACGTAATTATGAGCATAGCGAAAAGGTAGCCGCCGATCTGGAAGATGGAAGCAAATGGTCGGTAGCACACTCCATTATTTATATGCCTTTGATGGTCAAAGAAAAAATCATCGGTCTAATAACTGTTCAATCCAACAACAAAGATGCTTACAGCGAATATCATTTAAACACCCTGCGCAATATTGCCATTTATGTGGCAACAGCACTTGAAAATGCCAAGGCATATAAGGAAATCGAAGAAAAAAAGGAAGAAATAGAAAAGAAGAAAACCGAACTGGAGTTGCGCGTAAAGGAAAGAACCGAACAGCTCAAACACCAGAAAGACGAACTGGAAGAGACCTTCAGCAAGTTGAAACTCTTAACGGAAATCGGTCAGGAAATTTCCTCCACGCTCAATCTGGATACCATCCTCAATACTATTTACGAAAACATCAATAACCTGATGGATGCTACCGTTTTCGGAATTGGAATTTACCATGCCGATGAAGAGATTATTGAATACCGCCTGGCCATCGAAAACGGGCTTCGTTATCAACCTTACACAAGAAGCATGGAAGATAAAAACCAGTTTCCGGTATGGTGCATTGAAAACAAGAGTGAAATTTTTATCAACGATGTAGCAAAAGATTCGGGTAAATACCTGAACGAAGAATTAAATGGCATTGTTGAAGCGCCGTTGCTTGAAGATGGAACCCGGGCTAAAATCCCTACTTCGCTTATTTATATTCCGTTGCTTTTCGATAACAAACCCATTGGTGTCCTCACTGTTCAGAGTTACCGCAAATATGCATATAACCCATATCATCTCGATTTCCTCAGGTCGCTGGCAACCTATATAACTACAGCCATTCAGAATGCAGGGTCGTATCAAAAAATGACCGCAGCCTTTGAACAGCTCAAATCGGCTCAAACCAAACTGGTAGAATCTGAAAAAATGGCATCCCTGGGTGTATTAACTGCAGGAGTTGCACACGAAATCAACAATCCGGTTAATTTTATTTCAGGAGGCATTCAATCTCTGGACGATAATTATGCCGACCTCAAGAATTTGGTGGAACTGATGCTTCAATATATCCGGAAGCCTGACGAAACTTTGCAAAAAACAATTCTCGAAAAAGAGAAACAACTGCAACTGGAACAATTGCTGCCGGAGATGGAAGCCTTGATTGAAAGTGTGAAACACGGAGCAAAACGTACTTCGGATATTGTGAAAGGACTTCGGAATTTTTCGCGTCTGGATGAAGATGACATGAAACGGGCCAGCCTTGAAGAAGGGATCGAAAGTACGCTGGTGATTCTCAACAATCAATTAAAAAACAGAATTGAAGTGAAAAGAGATTTCGGAAATATTCCGGAACTGATGTGTTTCCCCGGACAACTCAATCAGGTATTTATGAATATTCTATACAATGCAGCTGATGCGATCATTGGGAAAGGAGAAATTCACATTAATACCCGGGTTGAAAACAATCAGGTGAAAATAAGTTTTGCCGACAGCGGTTCTGGTATGCCGGAAGAAATTCGCGCACATATTTTCGAACCCTTTTTTACCACAAAACCGGTAGGAAAAGGTACCGGTCTCGGCTTATCCATTGCATACGGAATAATAGAAAAACACAAAGGTTCAATTGAGGTGGAAAGTGAACCGGGTAAAGGAACTACATTTAAAATAACCCTTCCTGTAAAATAATTGGATGATGAATACGAATCCCAAAATATTATATGTTGATGATGAGGAAGAAAATTTACTGGTCTTCCAATCATCTTTCCGAAGGCAATTTGAAATAGAAACAGCCCGCACCATGATGGAAGCGGATGAACTGCTGAAGGCAACCGAATTCGATATTGTCATTTCGGATCAACGGATGCCGGGTAAAACCGGTGTCGAGTTTTTAAAATCACTGCCTGCCGAACACAACAATATTCGTATGATCATGACCGGATACAGCGATATTGAAGCTGTAATTGACGCATTGAATACCGGTCGCATTCATCAATACATACGCAAACCCTGGAAGAAAGAGGAACTGGGAAAAACACTGGAAGAAGCACTTAAAAACAGAAGACCGAAAGAACAACATTCAGTAACCGGCGTTGTAGCAAACAATAAAGCTATCCAAACAAATCCAATAGCTGAGTCTAGCCAGGTAGAAGAGTTAAAATCCGATGTCGAATCCCTGAAATCGCAACTGAGCGAAGCCTATGAAAATATACAACTGCTGAGTCAGATCGGTCAGGAAATAACATCTACCCTGAATCTGGAAGATATTCTGACCACTGTTTATGAAAATGTAAACGAACTGATGGATGCCAGTGTATTCGGAATCGGAATATACAACGCATCCAGTCAAACCATCGATTATCAGCTGGCGATCGAAAAAGGGAAACGGTATCAACCCTATAGCCGGTCGATGGAAGATAAAAACCAATTTCCGGTATGGTGCATTGAAAACAAAAAGGAAATCTTTATCAACGATGTAAATCTGGAATCTGAAAAATACCTGAAAGGGAAAGCTAAACTCAATATCGATACATCTTTGCTTGAAGACGGTACATTAGCTGATACACCGGTTTCGCTCATTTATATTCCCTTGCTGGTTAAAGACAAAATAATCGGTATACTTTCTGTGCAGTCGTTTAAAACCAATGCGTATAATGAGTACCACCTGAATACCATACGGAATATTGCCATCTATGTAGCCACAGCGCTCGAAAACGCTATTGCCTATAAACAAATTGAAGAACAAAAGGAAGAGATCGGAAAAAAGAAGGATGAATTGGAACAAAAAGTGGAAGAGCGGACTGAACAGTTGCGCTTCCAGAAAGACGAATTGGAAGACACGTTCAGTAAACTAAAACTGCTCACGGAAATCGGCCAGGAAATAACTTCAACGCTTCATCTGGACACCATTTTGAATACCGTTTATGAAAATGTAAACAACCTGATGGATGCCAGCATTTTTGGAATTGGGATTTACGACGAACACACAGAAACCATCAATTACCGGCTGGCCATTGAAAACGGCAAAAGGTATCAACCATATTCCCGTACCATGGAAGATAAGAATCAACTTCCGGTCTGGTGCATTGAAAAAAGAAAAGAAATATTCATCAATGATATCTATAAAGAGTATACACGTTATATCAGTCAGTATAAGGATATTGATAAAACAGCAGTACTGGAAGATGGAACCAAGTTTGCTGATCCGGTATCCTTTATTTACATCCCCCTGCTCTTCAACAACAAGCCTATTGGAGTAATTACGGTACAGAGCTTTCGTAAATATGCTTACAATCAATATCACCTGGATATTTTAAGGTCGCTGGCTTCATACATAACCACTGCTATTCAGAATGCACATTCGTATCAAAAGATGACGGAAGCTTTTGAACAATTAAAATCGGCTCAGACCAAGTTGGTTGAATCCGAAAAAATGGCATCGCTGGGAGTCCTTACTGCGGGTGTTGCACATGAGATAAATAATCCGGTCAATTTTATTTCAGGTGGCATTCAGTCGTTGGAAGAAGATTACAGGGATCTGGAAAATCTTATGCAACTCTTGTTGGAGTATCATGAAAAGCCCACTGAAACTTTAAAGAAATCAATTGAGATCAGGAAGAAGGAATTGCAATTGCATAAAATGATGCCTGAAATTGAGTCGCTTATCTTAAGTATAAAAAATGGAGCCGACCGTACTGCAGAAATTGTGAAAGGGTTACGAAATTTTTCGCGTCTGGATGAAGACGATATGAAGATGGCCAATCTGGAAGAAGGACTTGACAGCACCCTGGTTATTCTGAACAATCAATTGAAGAACCGGATTGAAATCGAAAAACAATACGGCCAGATTCCGGAGTTGCAATGCTTCCCGGGTCAGTTGAATCAGGTGTTTATGAATTTGATTTACAATGCTGCCGATGCCATAAAAGAGAAAGGAAAAATAACCATCAAAACAGGCGTTGAAGTAAATAACGTGTTCGTTTCAATTTCTGATACCGGAAGTGGAATGCCGGAAGAAATCCGATCCCGCATTTTCGAACCCTTCTTTACAACCAAAGCGGTCGGTAAAGGAACCGGTCTTGGTTTATCCATCGCTTATGGAATCATCGAAAAACACAAAGGTTCAATTGCCGTAGAAAGCGAACCCGGACAAGGAACCACATTTACCATTACACTTCCAGTAAAATAAACCTCCATGCAATCAGAAGATATAAAACCGAAAGTCCTGTATATTGATGATGAAGAAGACAACCTGCATGTTTTCAGATCATCATTCCGTAGAAACTACGATATCGTAACTGCCTTGTCGCCTTCTGAAGGAAGATTGTTACTGAACGATCAGTCTTTTGACTTGATTATTTCCGATCAGCGAATGCCCAAGCAAAACGGTATTGAATTTTTATCGAGCCTGCCCGATGAACCGGAAAATATCCGTATGATTCTGACCGGTTACAGCGACCTTGAAGTGGTAATTGATGCCCTTAATACCGGAAAGATTCACAAGTATATCACCAAGCCCTGGAAAAGGGACGACCTACTAAAAGTATTGGAAGATGCAATTGATCAGTTGAAAGCCCGTAAAAACCAAAAAGAACACCGGGAAATGAGTGCCCTGCTCCATACTCCGGGTGTCAATATTGATCAGGATGTGCGTTCAAGGATCACGCATCTGGAAGAAGATAATATTGCACTTAACCTGAAGGTAGATGAAGCCTATAAAAACATCCGGCTTTTAAGTGACCTTGGACAAGACATCCTTGCCAACCTCACCATCGAATCAATTATTGAGAGTGCTTATAAAAATGTAAACGCATTGATGGATGCCACCGTTTTCGGAATCGGTGTGGTCAATCACGAAGAAAACAGAATAGAGTTTAAGGGACTTATGGAGAAAGGAAACAAAATTCCTTTCGCCGTATTCTCACTGACTGAAGATACCCGGGTGGGAGTCTGGTGTTTTAAAAATCAAAAAGAAGTGTTCATCAATGACTACCACACCGAATACAACAAATACACAAAATCAAAATCAAAACCGGTTGCAGGAGATGACCCTGAGTCGTTGCTCTATCTGCCAATAACAGATAAAAACGGAGCAATTGGAGTAATAACTGCTCAAAGCTTTAAGAAAAATGCCTACAACCAGCATCATCTGAATGTGTTGAAAAATATCAGTCTCTTTGTAAGTACAGCACTCGAAAATGCCCGCGCTTACAGCATGATTGAAGCACAGAAAACTGAAATTGAACAAAAAAATATAGAGCTTGAAGAAAAGGTAAAAAGTAGAACAGAGCAGCTCGAACAAAAGAATATAGAAATACAACGCGAACACGATGAAGTAGAAGCTACATACAAAAAGGTAGCCTTGCTGAGTGAAATCGGACAGAAAATTACAGCCACTTTATCGCTGGATAAGATCAATGAAACCGTTTATGAGAATGTAAATGAACTGATGGATGCTGCTGTTTTTGGAATAGGGATATACAACCCCGGTGAAAACAGAATTGAATTTCCCGCAGTAATTGAAAAGGGTGAAAAATTGCCGTTCTCTTTTCAGTCTCTGGAAGATGAGAACCGACTCGCAATTTGGTGTTTCAAAAACAAGAAGGAAATTATCATCAACGACCGGGATACGGAGTACAACAAATACCTGAAACATATTGCCAAGCCAAAAGCAGGCGACGCATCCGGCTCCCTCATCTACCTGCCCCTGATTTCAAAAATAGGAATCATCGGAGTGATCACGGTGCAAAGCTTTAAAAAGCATATTTACAACAATTACCATATTGATATTCTGCGGTCTCTAGCCACGTATACAACCATCGCTATAGAGAATTCAAATACCTATGGCAAAATGACCAAAGCATTCGAAGAACTAAAGACCGCGCAAATGAAACTGGTAGAGTCTGAAAAGATGGCATCACTTGGTGTATTGACTGCAGGTGTTGCACATGAAATAAACAATCCGGTTAATTTTATATCTGCCGGAATAGAATCTCTCCGCTTCAACTATACCGATGTAAAAAACCTGTTGAATATGTATATGCTGCTCAGCCGTGAGCATCAAAAACCGGAGCAATGGACAGCAATAGAAAATTATATCCGCGAAATTCAACCGAATGAAACCCTTCAGGAAATAGAAACCTTAATGTCAAGCATTTCGAATGGGGCCAACCGGACTTCAGAGATTGTAAAAGGATTGCGGAATTTTACCCGCCTTGATGAAAATGATAAGAAATCGGCCAGCGTAGAAGATGGCATTAGCAGCACACTCGTATTGCTGAACAACAAAATAAAGGAAAGAATAGAAATTGTGAAAGACTTCGGATCTGTTCCACCTATCGCCTGCTTCCCCGGTCAACTCAATCAGGTTTTCCTGAATATCCTTTACAATGCTGCAGATGCAATTAGCGGAGAAGGAAAGATTACCATAGTAACCCGTAGGTCGGATAACAACATACTTATTTCTTTTACCGATACCGGTATGGGAATGCCTGATCATGTGAAAGAGCACATCTTTGAACCCTTTTATACCACCAAACCTGTAGGTAAAGGAACAGGTCTCGGATTATCCATATCATACGGCATCATCGAAAAACACGATGGCGATATTACAGTGGAAAGCCGTCCGGGAATAGGTACAACCTTCACCATAACCCTACCCATACAAGACTGATTATGGATCAACCTATACTAAAACCAAAAGTACTGTACCTGGATGATGAAGAAGAAAACCTGTTGGTGTTCAAATCTTCCTTCCGCAAGGCCTATCAAATAGATACAGCCAGTTCGACATCCAATGCAGATGAACTGATTAAGAATAACCGTTACGATGTGATCATCTCCGACCAACGCATGCCTGGAGTTACCGGTGTTGAATTCCTGAATAGTATCCCTGATGAACCCAGAAGTATCCGGATCATAATGACAGGATACAGTGATATTGAATCGGTGATTGATGCTATCAATAGCGGAAAGATTCATAAATACATCCGCAAACCCTGGAAAAAGGAAGAACTGAATCAACTATTGGATGAAGCCATCTACAAACTGCTCAACGACAACCATCTCTACCGGGAATCTGATCCCTCCGCAAATAATTTGGCCACAGATGTGACCGCAGAGGTCAAAGTCAAGGCCTCAGATGCAGTACTTTCTGATGAAGTGAAAGTGCTGAAACAAAAGGTAAACGATGCCTACGAAAACGTACAACTCCTTGGTGAAATCGGACAGGAGATCACCTCTACTCTGAATCTGAACGATATCCTGAATAAAGTGTATGAAAACGTAAACCATCTCATGGATGCCAACATTTTTGGGATCGGAACCTACAATGCAGAGAAGGAAACCATCGATTATCAACTGGCCATTGAAAAAGGAAAACGATACAAACCCTATAGCCGTACCATGGAGAATAAAAACCAGTTACCGGTTTGGTGTATCGAAAACAAGAAAGAAATTTTTATCAATGATGTCAATACCGAGATCAGCAATTATATCCGGAATACGGTTCATTTAAATTCCGAAAGTGCTGCCCTGGAGGATGGTACTGCAAAAGAAGTACCTCAATCGCTTATATACATGCCATTGAGGATAAAGGATAAAATTATCGGTTTGATTACTGTTCAGTCCACACAAAAAAATGCCTACAACGAATACCACCTTAATACCTTAAGAAACATTTCTATTTATGTAGCCACTGCACTTGAAAATGCTAAAGCATACAAACAGATCGAAGAGCAGAAAGAAGAAATTGAAAAGAAGAAAGATGAACTCGAACAAAAAGTAGAAGAAAGAACAGAACAATTGCGCTTTCAGAAAGATGAACTGGAAGACACATTCAGTAAACTGAAATTATTGACTGAAATCGGGCATGAAATTACCTCAACCCTGCACCTCGATACCATTCTGAATACCATTTATAAGAATGTTAACACCTTGATGGATGCAAGCATTTTCGGGATAGGCATTTACGATGAAGATCATTTTACGATAAACTATCAACTGGCCATCGAAAATGGAAAGAGGTATCAGCCTTATACCAGGAGCATGAACGAAAAAAACCAGTTCCCGGTATGGTGCATCGAGCATAAAAAAGAAATCTTCATCAACGATGTCCATAAAGAATACAACCGGTACATACAGAATTACAAAGATGCCAACGACAAATCCAAAATCATTCTCGAAGATGGTTCTGAGTTTATTGAACCGCTTTCACTGATTTACATTCCCTTACTTTTTAACAACAAACCCATTGGTGTATTGTCTGTGCAGAGTTTCAGGAAGTATGCCTATAACCAGTACCATCTCGATATTCTCAGGTCGCTGGCTTCTTATATAACCACGGCCATTCAGAATGCTCATTCATATCAGAAGATGACGGAGGCTTTTGAACAACTGAAATCTACACAGAGCAAACTGGTAGAGTCGGAAAAGATGGCTTCGCTGGGTGTGTTGACCGCCGGTGTAGCACACGAAATCAACAACCCAGTCAACTTTATCTCGGGTGGCATACAATCGCTCAGGGATGCTTATACTGATATCAAATCCATTCTTCAGATGGCACTCACCTACTGCAACAATCCTGATCCAAAATTGCTGGAATCTATCCGATTGAAACAGACAGAAATTGAACTGGACGAACTTCTGCCTGAGGTGGATGAGCTCATTCAAAGTATTACCAACGGCGCGGATCGTACAGCTGAAATCGTAAGAGGCCTTCGAAACTTCTCCCGCCTCGATGAGGACGATATGAAACGCGCCAGTCTGGAAGAAGGCATTGACAGTACCCTCGTCATCCTGAATAATCAGTTAAAAAACAGAATCGACATCATCAAAGACTATGGAAAGATTCCTGAAATTGTTTGTTTCCCCGGACAGCTGAACCAGGTATTCATGAACCTGATTTACAATGCTGCAGATGCCATTGTTGGTAATGGAACCATCCGTATAAAAACATGGATGGATAACGAACAGATCCGGATCAGTGTGAAAGACTCCGGATCAGGTATGTCCGAAGAAATCCGTTCACGCATCTTCGAACCCTTCTTTACTACCAAAGATGTGGGCAAAGGGACCGGCCTTGGACTCTCCATTGCTTATGGAATTATTGAAAAACACAAAGGTGCCATTGACGTACAAAGTGAACCCGGAAAAGGAACAACCTTCACCATTACCCTACCCGCAAAATAAATTGATATGCAAACGGAAGATTTAAAACCCAGTATTTTATACGTAGATGATGAAGAAGACAATTTGCTTGTCTTCAAATCCTCATTCAGAAGAAACTATAAAATCTATACGGCCCAATCAGCTGCTGAAGCAGCCGGCATACTGAATGCACACGCCTGCGATGTGATCATATCAGATCAACGGATGCCTGAAGTAACGGGCGTTCAGTTCCTGAAGACTATTCCGGATGAACCTGATGTATTCCGGATGATCCTAACAGGATTCAGCGATATGGAAGCCATCATTCAGGCAATCAACTCCGGGAAGGTTCATAAGTACATCACCAAACCCTGGATAAAATCAGAGCTTCAGCAGACCATTGACGAAGGTGTCAGCTATGTTACCGCAAAAAGAAAAGGGTTGAAACAGGGCGAAATAAGCTCTATGAAAGAGGATACTCTCCAACAACAGCCCGATAAAGAACCTGCCAGTCAACAAATGGAACTTGAAGAATTGCGTTTGCGCAACGCAGAATCCGACCAGCACGTAAAACTCTTAAGTGAAATCGGGCAGGAAATCATCGCTAACATAAACGTAGATGCCATCATCGAAAGTACGTATGCAAACGTAAATGCACTGATGGATGCAAACAGCTTTGGAATTGCTGTATTTAACGATGACGAATCACGGCTCGAATTTAATTGCTGGATTGAGAAGGGAATTAAACTCCCTTTCGCAAGCGTAAGCTTGTCTGAAGAAAACAGGCCGGCCGTGCAATGCTTCAGGCATCAGGAAGAGGTAATCGAAAATGATTTTAAGATGGAAGCAATTACCGGGGAGGCAACCAAGTCGCTGATCTATTTGCCACTGCTCATCAAGGATACCCCGATAGGTGTAATAACTACACAAAGTTTTTCTAAAAATGCCTATTCCGAATACCATGTCAATATTCTGAGAAATATTGCCATTTATGTGGCCACGGCACTTGAAAATGCGAAATCCTATCACCTCATTGAAAAGCAGAAAACGGAGATCGAGCAAAAAAATATTGAACTCGAGAACAAAGTTGCACAGCGCACGCTGCAACTTCAACAGAAAAATGAAGAGGTGGAGGCACAGCGCGATAAACTGGAAAACACATTTCAAAACATCAAACTCTTAAGCGATATCGGTCAGCAGATAACCTCTACCCTATCACTGGAGAAAATTATTGAGACCGTATACAAGAACATCAACTCATTGATGGATGCAACTGTATTTTTGATCGGAATATATGATGCAGGGGATGAAAGAATTAATATTTACGGGATGGAAAAAGGCCTTAATCTGCCATACTTTAGCCTCAGCATCGGAGAAGAAAACTGGCCAGCCATCTGGTGCTTTATTAACCAACGAGAATTTATCATCAACGACTACCAACAGGAGTACAACAAATACATTAAGTCCATTCCCAAACCAAAATCCGGAGAACAACCGGAATCGATGATCTACCTCCCCCTGACCATCCTGGAAGATAAAGTCGGCGTCATTTCCGTGCAAAGTTTCCGGAAACATGTATACAGCAATTATCATATCGATATCCTCCGTTCGCTCGGATCATATATTACCATTGCCCTTCAGAATGCCGGATCATACCACAAGATGACACACGCTTTTGATGAGTTAAAGCAGGCACAAACCAAATTGGTAGAATCTGAAAAAATGGCTTCTCTGGGAGTATTAACAGCCGGAGTTGCACATGAAATAAACAATCCGGTAAACTTTATTTCAGCCGGCATCGAATCGCTTACTGAAAATTATGAAGAGTTTAAAGAACTGGTGCATGCCTTTCTGGAATATAACGGCCAACAACCCGATCCGGAAAAATGGAAACGCATTGAACAATTGAAACAAAAACTATCTCCACTCGATATGATGGAGGAAATGGATGAATTGCTGGCATCGGTGAAGAACGGGGCTAATCGTACGGCCGAAATCGTGAAAGGATTGCGCAACTTTACCCGTCTTGATGAACATGATCGCAAATTATTTAATGTGGAAGAAGGGTTGGATTCTACCCTCATCATTTTAAACAATCACCTTAAAAACCGGGTAGATGTTATAAAAAACTATGGAAGGGTTCCCGAACTGGTAGGATTACCCGGCCAACTGAATCAGGTTTTTATGAACCTGATCTACAATGCAGCTGATGCCATACCTGAAAAAGGCAAAATTGAAATCAAGACATGGCTGGAAGATGAGTCAATCAAAATATCGATTACCGACAACGGAAAGGGTATGAGTGAAGAAATCCGCTCCCGCATTTTCGAACCCTTCTATACTACGAAAGATGTAGGCAAGGGAACCGGACTTGGTTTATCGATTTCTTTCGGAATTATTGAAAAACACAACGGAAAAATTACCGTTGATAGTAAAGAAGGCATTGGCACAACATTCACCATATCCCTACCTCTCAATTCATAAATTATGGTATCAGACGACTTAAAAGCACGGATCTTGTATGTAGATGACGAAGAAGAAAACCTGATGGTATTTAAATCCGCATTCCGGAGAAATTATCAGGTTTCCATTGCACAATCTGTGGCGGAGGCCAATGTTTTATTGAACGACAACACATTTGACATCATCATTTCCGATCAACGTATGCCGGATACAACCGGTGTGGAGTTTCTTAAAAATCTGGCCGATACACAGGAAAATATCAAAATGATTCTAACCGGTTTCAGCGATATGGAAGCCATCATCGACGCCATGAATTCCGGAAAGATCTATAAATATATTACGAAACCATGGCAGCGCCTCGAATTGCAAAAAGTACTGGATGAAGCATTAAAGCACAGCACTTCCAATAAAAACCAGAAAGAAAAATTTGCCAAAGTAAATGAAGAGATAAAAATACTGGAAAACCTGCGTGGGTCGCCTGGTGAATTGTCTGCTGAAGCGACTACTCAGCTGGAACTGCTTAAGTACAAAGATGCATACCAGGAGATGAGCAGGCAATTGGATGAATCCAATAAAAATGTGCAGCTTTTAAGTGAAATAGGTCAGGAAATAATTTCCAATTTGCATATTGACGCAATCATCGACAGCACCTATGAATATGTGAATGATCTGATGGATGCGAATGTTTTGGGAATTGGAATTTATAACAATGAAACGCGTCAGATTGTATTTCCCGGTTACCTTGAAAACGGAGAAAAACTTCCTTTTACTTTTTCCATTGATGATGAAAATCGCTACGCAGTCTGGTGCTATAAAAATGGTCAGGAAATTTTTATCAACGACAACGAAATTGAACATACCCGCTACATCGCCAAACGGCTATCGCCGAAAAGCGGTAATAAAGTTGAATCCATAATTTATCTGCCACTCAAGATCAAGGATACAGTAATTGGTGTGATGACTGCTCAGAGCTACAAGAAAAATGCCTACAGCACCTATCATTTAAATATTCTCCGGAATATTTCCATTTATGTGGCTACTGCATTAGAAAATGCGAAAGCATACCAGATGATTGAGTTGCAGAAATCGGAGATCGAACATAAGAATCTGGATCTGGAAGAAAAGGTGCAACAGCGTACTCTGCAATTTCAGCAAAAAAACGATGAACTGGTAAGTACCTATAACAATGTAAAATTGTTAAGTGAAATCGGTCAGCAAATTACTGCAACTCTTTCTCTTGAAAAGATCATTGAAACGGTTTATGAAAATGTAAATAAACTGATGGATGCATCCGTATTCGCTATTGGAGTTTACAATCAGGAAGAGCAGAAGATTGAAATGAACGGAACTATCGAAAAAGGAGAGAAACTGCCCTATTACTATTATTCTTTAGATGACGACAACCGCAATGCCGTATGGTGTTTTAAAAATCAAAAAGAAGTAATCATAAACGATTACGAAAGAGAATACAACAAGTATATCCAAACCATTCCCAAGACCATTGTGGGAGAACGTCCGGAGTCTCTGATCTTTCTTCCGCTGGTTACAGAAAGTAAAATTATTGGCATTATCAGTGTTCAAAGTTTCAAAAAACACAGTTACAACAATTATCATCTGGATATTTTAAGATCGCTTGCTTCTTATGTAACGATAGCATTACAAAATTCAACTTCATACCTTAAAATGACCAAGGCATTTGAAGATCTTAAAGCTGCACAAATGAAACTGATTGAAGCAGAGAAAATGGCTTCGTTGGGTGTGCTGACGGCAGGTGTTGCGCATGAAATAAACAACCCGGTTAATTTCATTTCAGCAGGAATCGATTCGCTTGAACTCAATTATGACGATGTGGAAAAGCTGCTTTCAATGTATTTACAGTATAATCCCAAAACCTCATCAGCCGATGAATGGGATAAAATTGAAGCGCTACGAACGGAGTTACATCCGGAAGATCTGCTTCCTGAAATTGCAGTACTGATTAACAGTATAAAAAGTGGGGCCAAACGTACATCAGAGATTGTACTGGGATTAAAAAACTTCACCCGACTCGACGAAAACGATATGAAGCTTGCCAAATTGGAAGAAGGTATAGACAATACCCTGGTCATCCTCAACAACAAGCTCAAAAACAAAATCGAAATAATTAAAGAATATGGCGACACCCCGCCCATCATTTGCTATCCGGGTCAGTTGAATCAGGTATTTATGAATATGCTGCACAATGCAAGCGATGCCATTGAGGTGAAAGGTACCATTACAATTAAAACATGGGTAGATAAAAATCAGCTGTATATACGGTTTACCGACACCGGTAAAGGTATGTCAAAAGAGATCCGGTCTCACATTTTCGAACCCTTTTACACCACAAAAGAAGTTGGAAAAGGTACAGGACTTGGACTGTCAATCACCTATGGTATCATAGAAAAACACCATGGAAAAATAGAAGTTGAAAGTATGGAAGGTGTAGGAACCACATTCACCATTACGTTACCCTTAAAAAATTAGCATTATGGTTTCAGACGATTTCAAACCACGTATTTTGTATGTAGATGATGAAGAGGAGAACCTGTTGGTTTTTAAAGCATCGTTTCGTAAAAACTACCATGTAATTACGGCTACCAATTCTGATCAGGGAAGGATATTGCTCGAAGAATCTCCTGTAGATATTGTGATTTCCGATCAACGTATGCCAGGAACGTCCGGTGTAGAGTTTTTAAACAGTTTGCCCGACAATCCGGAAAACCTGCGCATGATTCTAACCGGATACAGCGATATGGAAGCTATTGTAGATGCATTGAATACCGGCAAAGTGTATAAATACATTACCAAACCCTGGGACAAACCCGGATTGCAGAAAGTACTCGATGATGCACTCAATCATTTGAATCAGATCAGAAAACAAAAATCAGAAGCAGAATACATCCGCGAAGAAAAGAAAGTCATCGAAACCTTAATACAATCCGGAGAATCGAAAATAGAGAACGGATCTAACCAACTTGAGTTTATTCGTTACAAGAATGAACTGGAGTTGATGAAACAACAGATCGATGAATCGGATAAAAATGTTAGGTTATTGAGTGAAATAGGTCAGGAAATTATTTCTAACCGTACAGTTGATGCAATCGTTGAAAGTACCTATGAAAATGTTAATTCACTGATGGATGCCAACAGTTTCGGCGTTGGAATTTACAATGATGATAAACAGTTAATCGAATTTAATGGCTGGATAGAAAAGGGTGAAAAACTACCCTACCATACCGTTGCGTTGACCGAGATCAACCGACCCGCTATTAAAAGTTTTAAGAACAGGGAAGAAATAATCATCAATGATTTTCAGATGGATGCCATGGCCGGAGAAGCACCCAAGTCGATCCTGTATTTGCCATTGATCACCAATGAACAGGTAATAGGAGTAATTTCAACACAGAGCTTTTCTAAAAATGCCTATAGCACTTATCACCTGAATATTTTAAGAAACATAGCCATTTATGTAGCAACAGCCATTGAAAATGCGAAAGCTTATAGTCTGATTGAAGAACAAAAAGCTGAAATAGAACAGAAAAATATAGAACTGGAAAATAAAGTTCAGAAGCGTACAGAAGAACTGCGTCAGATGAATGAAGAAGTGTTGAAACAAAAAGACGAACTGGAAGTGACCTATCGCAATGTTAAATTACTCAGTGAAATCGGTCAACAAATTACCTCTACTCTTTCGCTTGATAAAATCATTGAAACCGTTTATGAAAATGTAAATGCCTTAATGGATGCAACCGTATTTTCCATAGGCGTCTTTAATCCTGAGAAGAATGCCATTGAAATTAACGGGGCCATTGAAAAAGGGGAGAAACTACCCTTCTTCATCTGGAAACTTGAGGATGAAACCCGACCAGCCATTTGGTGTTTCAAAAATCAAAAGGAAGTGATCATCAACGATTTTCAGCAGGAATATAACAAATACATCAAAAGCGTTGCTAAACCTGTTGCCGGACAGGATGCAGAGTCTATTATTTATTTACCACTCATTTCAAACGATAAAGCGATTGGTACCATCAGTGTACAAAGCTTCAAAAAACACAGTTATAATCATTACCATATCGACATCCTGCGGTCATTAGCAACCTATGCCACCATTGCTATCGAGAATTCAAATACCTATGGCAAAATGACCAAGGCGTTCGAAGATTTGAAAACAGCACAGATGAAATTGGTGGAATCGGAAAAGATGGCCTCTTTGGGTGTACTTACTGCTGGAGTTGCCCATGAAATTAATAATCCGGTCAATTTTATATCCGCGGGTATCGAAACCCTCATCAACAGTTACGCGGAAATCAAAACTTTGCTGGAACTCTACCTGCAAACGGATCCCGAAAAAATTAATCCTGTGTTGTGGGATGAAATTAAAAAGCGTTGCGATGAACTGGAGCCGGAAGAGTCGCTTCCCGAAGTAGAACAATTACTGGCCAGTATCAAAACCGGTGCAACCCGAACAGCCGAAATTGTAAAAGGATTGCGCAACTTCACCCGTCTGGATGAAAACGATTTGAAAAAAGCGAACGTCCATGAAGGAATTGATAATACGCTGGTAATCCTCAACAACCGCATCAAAAACCGAATTTCAATTGTGAAAACATACGCCGATATTCCTGAAATTCATTGTTACCCCGGTCAGTTGAATCAGGTATTTATGAATCTGTTGCACAATGCCTCAGATGCCATTGAAGGAGAAGGCACTATTCACATAGTGACCACGAATGAAAATGGTAATATAAAAATTTCTATCCGCGATAGTGGAAAAGGAATGACGGAAGAGATCCGGTCCCGCATTTTTGAACCCTTCTATACTACCAAAGCAGTTGGAAAAGGTACGGGTCTGGGATTATCGATTGCCTACGGAATCATCGAAAAACACAAAGGAATGATCGAAGTAAATAGTGCTGTCGGAAAAGGAACCGAGTTTATTATTACCCTACCTGTCACCAACAATTAATATGAACAGTACCAGTACAAAACCAAAATTGTTATATGTCGATGATGAAGAAGACAACCTGCTCGTATTCCAGTCTTCGATGCGCCGTTTCTACGATGTAGCAACCGCCAATTCAGCATTTGCGGCATTGGATCTGTTAAAGGATCAGGAATTTGATGTGATTGTTTCCGATCAGCGTATGCCCAAAGTAAATGGTGTTGAATTCCTGAACAACCTTCCGGAGCAAATTCAGAATGTACGCATCATCCTCACCGGATACAGCGATCTAGATATTGTGATTCAGGCACTCAACAGAGGCAAAATAGACCGGTATATTTCAAAACCGTGGAAGAAAGATGAATTGCAACAAATCATCGATGAAGCACTTTCCGATTTCCAGAGCAGGCGCATCGGACATAAAATTTCAGTGAGCGAACCGGCTTCCCGAATGTCTGAAATTGCGCATGTTCAAATAACGGATAGTGAGATCGCTGAACGACTCTCCAAAACCGAGGAGGAAAACCGGATACTACAAAAACAGGTAGAAGATGCCTATAAAAACGTTCAGCTGTTGAGCGAGATTGGACAGGAAATTACTTCGACTCTGGATCTGGATACGATTTTGAATACCGTTTACGAAAATGTAAACCAGCTGATGGATGCCAGTGTATTCGGCATCGGAATATACAATGCTCAGCACTCAACAATAGACTACAAACTGGCCATCGAGAAAGGTAAACGATACCAGCCGTACAGCCGTACGATGGAAGATAAAAGTCAATTTCCGGTATGGTGTATTGAAAATAAGAAGGAAGTATTTATTAATGACGTCACTTCAGAATACACAAAGTATATAAAGAAGTTTAAGGATAAAGAAATACGAACAGACTTATCAGTTGCTATTCTTGAAGACGGAACAGATTCCGTTGATCCGCTTTCTCTGATTTATATGCCACTCATGGTGAAAGAAAAAGTAATTGGTTTACTTACTGTTCAATCTTTCAACCGGAATGCCTATACACAATTTCATCTCAATACACTAATGAATATAGGCATATACGTAGCCACGGCTCTTGAGAATGCCAAAGCTTACAAAGTTATCGATGAGCATAAGAATGAAATTGAACAGAAAAATGCCGAACTGGAGCAAAAAGTTCAGCAAAGAACAAATGAATTACGGCATCAGAAAGATGAACTGGAAGATACATTCAGCAAACTGAAACTGCTCACAGAAATTGGTCAGGAAATAACCTCTACGTTAAACCTCGATACCATTCTAAACACGATTTATGAAAATGTAAACCAGCTCATGGATGCCAGTGTATTCGGAATTGGGATCTACAACCCCGAAACCGAAATTATTGATTACAGGCTTGCTATCGAAAACGGAAAAAGGTATGAACCTTATACCCGTACCATGGAAGATAAAAACCAATTCCCGGTTTGGTGTATAGAAAACAGAAAAGAAGTATTCATCAATGATGTAAAGAAAGATGCGCAGAATTACCTGAGCGGATCAATCACCATCAATCTCGACAATTCAACACTGGAAGACGGATCCATTTCAGAAATTCCGGTTTCGTTGATTTATATTCCTCTGTTGTTTAACAGCAAACCCATTGGCGTGCTTTCAGTTCAAAGTTTTAAAAAGTATGCATATAACCAGTATCATCTGGATATTCTCCGCTCTCTGGCTTCATATATTACAACAGCCATACAGAATGCGCATTCGTATGGTAAAATGACCGAAGCTTTCGAACAATTAAAATCCGCACAAAGCAAACTGGTTGAAGCCGAGAAAATGGCGTCGCTTGGTGTGCTCACTGCCGGAGTAGCGCACGAGATCAATAACCCGGTTACGTTTATTTCAGGTGGTATCGAATCGCTGGAAGACAATTTTGCCGACCTGGAACGTTTGCTGGATGTTTTGCTCGAATCAGATCTCAAACAGGATGCAAAAACACAACTTATGAAGTTGCTGGAAATGAAAGATGAAATTGAGTTGCCCCGCATTGTACAAGAAATGAAAGGGCTTTTCAATAGTGTAAAAAATGGGGCCAACCGAACTTCCGAAATTGTTAAAGGACTTCGCAATTTTTCACGGCTGGATGAGAATGACATGAAACGGGCAAACCTCGAAGAGGGACTGAACAATACACTGGTCATTCTCAACAACAAACTGAAAAACAGGATCACCATTCATAAAGAATTTGAACATATTCCGGAAATAGATTGCTATCCGGGCCAATTGAATCAGGTCTTCATGAATATTCTCAGCAACGCGTGCGATGCCATTGCCGATGAAGGTGAAATTTTAATAAGAACCCGTTCACTCGATCAGCAAGTAGTGATTACCATCAAAGACTCGGGATCCGGGATGCCCGATCATGTAAAGGCGCATATTTTTGAACCTTTTTTTACTACCAAACCAGTAGGTAAAGGTACAGGATTAGGTTTATCCATTTCGTTCGGTATCATCGAAAAACACAAAGGCAAAATTGAGGTCGAAAGTCAACCCGGAAAAGGAACTACTTTTACTCTTTCGTTACCCATACACCAATAATAAAATGATTATGGAAACAGATCAAAAACACAGCATTCTCTATGTCGACGACGAACCGGATAATCTGGTTGTTTTTAAATCCACGTTCAGAAGGTACTATACTATTTACACCGCAACCTCGGGAATGGAAGGTCTTGAAATAATAAAGACGACTCCCATTTCGGTTATTATAACGGATCAGCGCATGCCGGAAATGACCGGAATGCAGTTTCTGAGTCAACTGCCAGAAGAACCGGAAAACATGCGTATGATCCTGACCGGTTTCAGCGATATACAAGCTATTATCGATGCCATCAACAGTGGAAACGTTTATCGCTATGTATCAAAACCATGGGATAAAGACCAGCTGCGAAATATTATCGATCAGGCCATTGCTGCATTCGAAAAAAGGGTAACACTGAACAGGTATATCAGGCAACTGGAAGACCGTATTGCTGAACTTCAACTCCAGATTGAAACAACGATTAAAGGGTAATCCTTTTGAGCTGTACCGATTCCTCAGCAATTTATCGTATCTTTGCCCCGCTTTCATAACCTCTAGTGGTTTGAAAGGATTACCTCCATGCACACCAACACCCACCAGGCTGGCTTTGTCAGCATTATCGGAAAACCCAACGTAGGCAAGTCTACCCTGATGAACGCCTTATTGGGAGAAAAGATTTCGATCATCTCTCCCAAAGTTCAAACTACCCGTCACCGGATTCTGGGCATTTTAAGCAAACCGGAGTACCAGTTGGTATTCAGCGATACTCCAGGTATTATTCAGCCCAAATACAAACTGCATGGCAATATGATGGAGTTTGTAAACCAGAGTTTGCAGGATGCCGATGTAGTGCTGTTTATTACTGATCATACACACGAAAGCGAAGAAGATCCGGAGTTGATAGAAAAGCTCAAGGTGATTAAGACTCCGCTGATTGTATTGATCAATAAAGTTGACGAATTGAAAAGCAATGAAGAGGTTATGAGCAGGGTTGAGTTTTGGAAAAACCAATTGAATTGTTCAGCCATCCTGCCTATTTCTGCATTGAACAAATTCAATCTTGATACTTTGTTGAAGCAGGTTTTGCAGCATATACCCAAAGGACCTTCCTACTATCCGGATGATCAGCTCACCGATAAATCGGAACGTTTTATAGCATCGGAAATTTTGCGCGAAAAAATAATGATGCGCTATAAAGAAGAAATCCCTTATTCGGTACAGGTAGAGATTACCGAATTTAAACAGGAAGAGAAATTACTGCGCATCAGTGCCGAGATTTATGTGATGCGCGACAGCCAGCGTCAGATCATGATTGGTAAAGGTGGTATAGCTTTAAAAAACACAGGAATTGCAGCCCGCCGCGATATGGAGCGCTTTTTCGGCCAACATATTTTCTTACAAACGTATGTACGTGTTAAAGAAAACTGGAGAGACAGCGACAAACTTTTGAAACAATTCGGATACAAAGAAGATTAATATGGGAAATTTAGTTGCCATCGTAGGAAGGCCCAACGTAGGGAAATCGACCCTGTTCAACCGATTGGTAGGTGGCCGTGTGGCCATCGTAGATGATTTTTCGGGAGTAACCCGCGACCGCCATTACGGCCAGTCTGAATGGATTGGCAAAACCTTTACGGTAGTGGATACAGGTGGTTTTGTTCCCGAAAGTGAAGATGTATTTGAGTCGGCTATCAACAGTCAGGTTAAGATTGCCGTTGAAGAGTCAGATGTCATAATTTTTATGGTCGACGTTTCGGCCGGTATTACTTCACTCGATAAATCGGCGGCTGATTTGTTGCGACGTTCGAAAAAGCCGGTTTTGCTGGTAGTTAACAAAGTTGACAATGGAGACCGCCAATACGAAGCAGCTGTATTTTATGGTCTGGGTTTTGATAAATTGTATTGCCTTTCGTCGGCTTCCGGATCGGGAACAGGCGATTTGCTGGACGATGTAGTGGCTCATCTTCCGCCTGCCCCGGCAGACGAAGAAGAAACAGAAACGGTTCCCGTGAGTCGGCTTCCCCGTATTGCCGTGGTAGGTCGACCCAATGTGGGCAAATCTTCGCTCGTAAATGCCTTGCTCGGTGAAGACCGCAATATTGTAACCGAAATTGCCGGAACTACCCGCGACTCTATTCATACCGAATACAAAGCGTTCGGACATCATTTTACCCTGGTGGATACGGCCGGAATTCGTCGCAAAACCAAAGTAAAGGAAGATATTGAATTCTATTCGGTGATGCGTTCTCTTCGTGCTTTGGAAGATTGTGATGTTTCGATTCTGGTTATCGATGCCACAGTGGGAATAGATGCGCAGGACATGAACCTGGTGCATCTGGCGGTAAGAAACGGCAAAGGTCTGGTGATACTGGTAAACAAATGGGACCTGATTGAAAAGACACACAAAACCTCGCTCGAATTCGAAAAAGTAATCCGTAAAAAGCTGGAGCCCTTTGACGATGTACCTATTCTATTTACATCTGTACATGAAAAACAGAGGATTTTTAAAGCGGTCGAAGTAGCCATGAAGGTACATGCCAACCGTACCAAACGAATTCCTACTCACAAACTCAACGATATAATGCTTCCGTTTATCGCGAAGTACCCGCCACCAGCTATAAAAGGTAAATTTGTGAAAATCAAGTTTATTACTCAATTGCCGGGCCATACCAATCCCAAGTTTGCATTCTTTTGCAATTTGCCGAAATATGTCAACGAAAGTTATAAACGATATCTCGAAAACAAAATCAGAGAATCATTTGATTTTCAGGGAGTTCCTATTTCTATTTACATGCGTGAGAAATAATGTTTTGTAAATAAGCGGATTGGGCTAATTTTGCGCCCGTTTATCAATAAAAATTAAAAAACTTTACAACATGAAAAAAGTATTATCAATCGTTGCTGCTGCTGCTATGTTAGCTGTAGTTGCTTGCGGACCATCTGCAGAAGAAAAAAAGAAAGCTGAAGAAGCTCGTATCCAGGACTCAATCGAAAACGCTCAACGTATGGCTGATTCATTAGCCGCTATGGAAGCTACCATGATGCCTGATACTGCTGCTGTTGATACAGCTGCTGCTGCAACTGAAGTAGCTCCTGCTCAGTAATCAGATCGAAACCTACTAAGAAAGAGTGTCCTACCGGGCACTCTTTTTTTTATTTAATTGGGTAAAGAATTTTTATATTCCTCTAAAACCACTTACATTTGCCACCCTTAAATAGTTGAGTTATGCCACAAAGAACATTTCAGCCGTCCGTTAGAAAAAGAAAAAACAAACACGGTTTCCGTGAAAGAATGGCTTCCGAGTCAGGTCGTAAAGTAATTGCTTCACGCCGCGCGAAAGGCCGCCATAAATTGACCGTTTCTGACGAAAAACGTCACAAGAAATAATAATACCCGGTCGGCTTTTTTCACCTCAAACGTGAATTGATCCGGCAATAGCTGTATGGCCTTCACATTTACCAAAGAAGAAAGGCTGAGCCGCAAGACCCTGATTGCGCAATTATTTGAAAAAGGAAATCCTGTTGTAAAAGGGTTTCCTTTTCGCTTTTCATGGGTTTACGTAACCCTTGAAAACCCTTATCCGGTGCAAATTCTCTTCCCGGTTTCCAAAAGAAGCATCCCTCAGGCTAATCAGCGTAATCGAATCCGTAGGCTTATGCGCGAATTATACAGAATGCGCAAACATGAACTCTATGCGGTTTTGCAACAAAACAACCGGCAAATCGCCTTATCCATGTCGTATCTGGCCCAACAACCCCTCCGCATGAGCGAACTCAAGCCCTTATTTGATCAGGCATTTCATAAATTGCTGCATGAAGTTACGAAATCTCATTAATGCCCCATTGATCGGACTTGTAAAAATGTATCAGTATCTGATTTCTCCATTGTTACCCAATGCATGCCGATATACCCCAACCTGCTCCCAATATGCCGAACAGGCCATCCGGAAATATGGTCCGTTGAAAGGAATCTGGATGGCCATCAAGCGTATTTCCCGATGTCATCCGTGGGGTGGCCATGGCTACGACCCGCTCCCATAAAGGGAAGCAACCAAAAATTCCTTAATGATTCATAATTTCCGTTCCACTTATCATTATTTTACGGCTTCAAACGTTATCCCTTTAACTTTGTTATTCTTTAAACTGTACTACAAATGCGTACACATATGAAAAAAATTCGCTGGATTGTATTGGGTGCATTTCTGGGAGCATTCACCCTCTTTTCCTTTGCCCCCACACCTACCAATTTTTTCGAAGTTTCAAAGAACCTCGACATTTTCGCTTCTGTGTTTCGTGAAGTGAATGCCTATTACGTGGATGATGTTGATGCCGGAAAACTGATGAAAAAAGGCATTGATGAAATGTTGAATTCGTTGGATCCCTACACCAATTTTATTTCGGAATCCGAAGCGGAAGATTTCCGTTTTCAGATGACAGGGCAATACGGTGGAATTGGCGCTCAGATTGGCCAGCGTGGCGATTATGTTATGATCACGGATCCGTACGAAGGTTTTCCGGCCCAAAAGGCTGACCTGCGTGCCGGCGACCTGATTGTAGAAATTGAAGGTAAATCTACGAAAGGTAAAACCACATCCGACATCAGCAAAATGTTGAAGGGTCAACCCGGAACAAAGGTGAATATTCAGATCAAGCGTGAGGGAGAAACAGCTGCATTATCAAAATCCCTGACGCGGGAAGAGATTCGTGTAAAGAATGTACCTTATTACGGTATGATCAATAATGAAATCGGTTATATCCGCCTGCAATCCTTTACCAACGATGCCGGCAAGGAAGTACGCGATGCCCTCACAGATCTGAAACGGAATCATCCGCTCAAATCCGTGGTGCTCGATGTACGGGGCAATCCGGGTGGATTGTTGCATGAGGCCATCAATATTGTAAATGTATTTGTTCCACAGGGTGTTGAAGTAGTAAGCACAAAAGGCAAGATCAAAGAATACGATAAATCATACCGCACTTTAAATCCACCGGTTGATCCGGAATTACCGGTTGCGGTATTAACCAACCGCTCATCGGCTTCGGCGTCGGAAATTGTTTCGGGCAGTATTCAGGATCTCGACCGCGGATTGGTAATCGGTCAACGAACTTTCGGAAAGGGGCTGGTGCAAAATACCCGTCCTTTATCCTACAATACCCAACTGAAAGTTACGACTGCAAAATATTATACCCCATCGGGTCGCTGTATTCAGGCGCTTGATTATTCGCACCGGAATGAAGACGGAAGTGTTGGTCAGATACCGGATTCTTTGAAAAAAGAATTCAAAACCAAACGCGGCAGAAAAGTATACGATGGTGGTGGAGTAGATCCCGATATAGTTATCCCTTCTAAAAAATACGCCAAAATTACCGAGAGCCTTTTGCAGAAGCAACTCATCTTTGACTATGCCACCTATTACCGTACAAAACACGAAAGTATTGGCGCCATTCGCGATTTTAAATTTACCCAGACCGATTTTGAAGACTTTAAAAATTATATAGCCGGTCGCGAGTATGATTATACAACTGCAACAGAAAAGGCATTGGAAGAATTGCGTAAAAAAGCCGAAGAAGAAAAATACCTGGAAGGTGTAAAAACACATTTCGATAAATTGAAACTGGATTTAGCGCACGACAAACAGGCCGATCTCGAAAAAAACAAGGAGGAGATTGTGCGTTTGCTTGAAGAGGAAATTCTTCGCCGCTATTATTTCCAGAAATCGCGTTACGAATATTCTTTTCAAACAGATGCAGACATTCTGGAAGCCACTCAATCTTTGAGTAATACAGAACGTTATCAATCCCTCTTAACCGGTAAGAAATAAACAACATTAGTATACATGGAAGGCATAGTGGTTGATTCTGTTGTTTTGTTTCTTTTGGGGAGCATTGGTGGATTTATTTCAGGATTTTTAGGTGTTGGCGGTGGAATCATATATGTTCCAATACTGAGTTATTTTCTTTCGAAACTGGGAATGCACGGGGATGAACTGGTAAAGGGAATTCTGGCCAATTCCCTTTTCACCATTATTTTTTCAGGTTCCATTTCGAGTTACAAACAATACAAATCAGGGAATTTTTATGGTCGCAATATTCTTGAAACAGCTGTTCCCGGAATTGTAAGTGTATTGCTGATGACTTATCTGATCCGCAATGGAAGTTGGTACTCCATTACTGTATTCAATTATGTGTTTGCAACCATGTTGCTGGTTATTGCCGTTCGCATGTTTCGCAGGCAAAAGCAAATCACTGAAACGTATGAAGTCACACATCTGCAATATGGGGCAACAGGATTTGTTACCGGAATAGTAACGGCTTTATCGGGTTTGGGTGGAGGAATTATCATGGCTCCGGTATTCACTGATATCTTTAAACAAGACATAAAAAAGGCCAGTTCCATTTCCAATGGAGTCATTCCCATACTCGCTATTGCAGTCGGAATTTATAACCTCACAGGTGAACCGGCGATTCAGGTACATGCATGGCAGGCCGGCTATATTGTTTTTCCTCTGGTGATCCCCATGATACTTTCAGCTTTCATTTTTGCTCCCATTGGTGTTGTCGTTTCGCATAAAACTTCTGAACGCGTCATCCGCATCGTTTTTGCATCATTTGTAAGTTTGGTCTTCTTGAAAACCATGTGGCAAATAATCCGGTAAACTATTATTCGATCGGAAAAACACGTGCCACGGCATGCACCAGGTATGCTTTGCCATTGTCGGTTCCGGTACAATGAATATACGTACGGCGTTTATCTCCCTTTTTTAGAATAACCCTTCCCTTTGCACTCATTTTAAACAGTGCTCCGTGCGGCAAATCGTCGAGCATTTTCAATTCGGTTGCCTTTCGGTCGTAACGCAACAATGCCTTTACCAATACAACATCACCTGTGTGAGTATACGACGGTCGCTGCATATGCCGGATCAAGGCATGTTCCACTTCAGGCGGAAAAATTCCTCGTCCGATAACGGGACGCATATGAATTTTAAATTCTTCTTTCCATTCAGGACCATGAGGCTGATGATGATTGCCAAACTTTTTGAATGCGGTATGATGCGCCAATTCGTGCAGGAAGGTGATCAGAAAATCGAATGGATTTAAATTGTGATTGATGCTGATACGGTTTCCTTTACCCAGGTGCGGACTGTAATCACCCAACCGGTCCTTTCGTTCCACCTCTATGTGCAGGTGCAAATTGAATTGCATCATCCGGTCGCTGCAATATTCAACGGCAGCAATTGGCAAAAACCGCGTAAGTTGCTTCATCAGGTGTTGTTTATGCACCAATTGTTCCGGAGTATACGTAGAGGCCGATAATGGAAGTTTCACGCGATTTTTTTGCAACTTAAAAACAAAACCAAAAATATTACCTACTTTTATTGAACCAAATTTCCAGACATGAACACCAACCCAACTTTTGAGATCATCAACAAGGAGGATGTTCCCAAGTATCATTTTGTATCTTACGACGTACTGGATCATGAAGAAGACCGGAATGCACGAACCGAAGCTTTACAAAAGGCCATGATTTTAGGCAACAGCGATCATGTGAAGATCAAAATTTTCTTCATGACTCATGAAGGATTGAAAGAAGTAGAAACTACCGTTTGGGCGGCAACCGATCAAAGTGTTGTTTTGAAAGGAGCCGTTTCAGTTCCCATCCATGCCATAACCCGTATTGAGTATCTATAAACAAAAAGTCCCGCTATGCGGGACCTTTTGCGTAATCAATCGATATAAAACATGGCAACTGTAATTTCGTTGCTCAGGTTTCCGTAGTTAAAAGTTGAGAACTGTGGTTACCGGCTGCTGTTCATTGGGCACCGATTCATTCACCACCGGAATGTTCTCTTTGTTCTCAGTTTTCTTAACAGGAGTTGAGTTGCTTTTTGTTTTGGGCAATTCAGCCTGACCGAGAACTTCAAATTTATGCTCTTTTGCAAACATACCCAAAGCAATAGCTTGTTTTATTCCATTGATAATCAAGCTGATCTCAAAATCATCAGCCGAGAGCCCTTTCGGGTTTACAGTGAAGGTCAGACGTTGATCCAAACAATAATCCAACAAGGTTTGGATGGATTTTCTTTTCGATAAGAGGGTTACTTTTTCTTCCATAATTTTAGTATAAGTTTCTGATAATCAGTAATCTGATTTTGGTTTTTGACTTAGGTGAAGATAGTCATGCCGGATGAAATGAAGAAATGAATGGGGTGATTTATACCCACAACTTTAGCTCCATAATTAACAGCCTATACACAAATTGAGTGGAATGGTGGAAAAGGGGTGGAAAAGACAGCAGTTATCCACGCATTTAACGTAAAATCGTCACATTGCCCGAATCATAATAGGTGCTTTGATCCCAACCTGTATAGGAAACCAGGTAAACATACACATCAGCCGGAGCTTCCCGGCCATCGTTTGTCTCACCCTTCCAATGCACATTCTTATCGTTGGTTTGAAAAATTAACTGCCCCCACTTGTTGTAAACCCTAAGTTCATAGTCTTTTACAAATACATCCCGGATCGACCATTCATCATTGACACCATCCTGATTCACGGTAAAAGCATTGGGTACATGTAATAAAGGAGATTGAATCAATTCGATCTGGTTGGATTGACTGTACAATACAGGAATAGCACTATTGTCATAATCCCCATCCAATATCAGCGGATTTTCCTGATTGGCTGTAACGTAATAGTAGAATTTGCCGGCTTTGGTATTAAGCTTATTATCGTTAAACTCTACAACTGTATTGTCCGTATTATCCAGCTTTTCAAACGGACGCAGATTATCTCCTTTGTATAATGTATAACATTTTGTGCCGTTATCCCAATACGTATATGGAGTCCAGTTTACATGGCTTTCAAATGGAACGGATACTCCATCCAATAAAATCGAACAGGCAATCTGCCCAGCAGGACCATAATTCTGGCAGGTATCCTTCATGATCACATGATAACAATATGAATAGCGCTGCACATCTACCTGATAATCGGTGAAGCTGGTATCACCGGTTTGAAAGTAATCGGCAAGTTCGCTGAAGTTGTCGTTTCCTCGTTTCGACTTATAAATATAATACCGGGCAAAATCTTTCTCTTTTGTTTTCGGCCAGATCATCTGAATGGCCTTATTGTCTACAACCGTAACATTGAGCATTTTTTGCTGCTCCGGGGTTGGTTTCAGATTGGATGCTGTTTCGGTTGTTTCGGAGGAGGGGCCTTCAACACGGCAAAGGTTTTCGGTACGAATCAAATAACTGTAATTAGTGATCCGGTTATTAAAAGATGTATAATCAGTTAAGATAGAACGCTCAGCTTGCGGTTTAATGGAGTCAATCAATGCAAAGGTTCCGCCATCTACAGCACGATATGCATGATACGATCGATAATACGGATTGATATAAGTGGAATCCGCAAATTCAATTCGTGTCTGATTGTTGTTTACCAATGTCATGCATAATATTCCCACAGGATCAACTAACGGCATGGAATCAATATGAATGACCAGGGGTGCAGAATGATAAGTCGGGAAACATCCGTTATCCGTAACCTGCACCTCAAATGCATTGTATGATTTTCCGGTCTGACTGCAGTCTGTTTTCCAGCACAATTGCGATTGTCCCTGTTCAAATGCTTCGAATGAAAAAGGAGTATTTAATCCGGGATGTGTAGTATAGGCAGGATTTGCAAATGCATTTCCATTGATTTTTACTTTAATCGAGTCGCCCGGATCAGCTACCAAAATATCCAGACAAAGCTCGTCAGGAATGCGGACGGTAAAATTTCCGATTTCAGAGGAGTCTCCTGCTTCATTGCGGAACCAGATTTTTGGTTTGGTTGATGGCATCGAATCAATGCGAACGGAAAATGTTGATTTGGTTATTTTGGGTACGGGGCAACCATTGTCTCTCACTTCCACATTGAAAAATTGTATGGGTAAACCGGTCAGGCTGCAATCGGTTTGCCAGCAAAAACGGGTCGAACCATTTTTGAATCCGCTGAAAGAAAATGGTGAATCAATGGTAGGGCGCTGCTGAATATTCGGATTGTTAAACGCATTGCCGGAAATTTTCACATATAAACTATCTGTAAAGTCGCTGAGATTTATATTGAAACAAACTTTTTCAGGAATGTGTACTGCATACGAACCGCTGGCAAATGTTCCATCCAGGTTTTTATACAATACCGCCGGAAAAGGATTCGAAAGGCAATTCGTTACACTGAACTGTAACTCGAGTCGTACCTCTCCTAACTTTTTGCCGAAACGGAATTCCTCCACGCGAATGGCTCCTACAAATACACCCACCTCGGTTGGAGTAACAGTAAGCTGACCTGTAATAGGGTGAATGCTTAATGCCGGACTTCCCCTTATTTCTTTTGTATCATCAAAACCGGGCTGCCAGGCTATGGTGGGATAAGGTCCAGCCTCCGGATCTGTGGTAGCCGGTTGATTCTGATCCAGCAATCCGTTCAAAGGTGTTATGAGAGAATAATGCAATGAATCTCCATCCGTTTCAACAAAATTCATGTTGTAGGTATATGGATTATCCTTGCATAAATAGGTAAAAGGATTGCTGGTGAATTCGGGTGTGGAATTATAAGCACCAAATGGGGGCACTTCAGCATAAATAGCTATGGCCGCCGCATTGGGAGAAACAATATTCTGAATGATTTTATTCCGGCAGCAACGTTGATAAACAAAGTAATATCCTGCATTGCTGTTATAAGTAGCCGGACTGAAATTTATTAATTTGGTATACGTTCCCAATTCGGTACAAACATCCGGTTCATCTGAACATTCAGGTCCAGACAATTTCAACTTAACAACAGTGGGTGCACCCATATCAATGACTTGCCTCCTGCCATGGGTTCCCAAATCAAACATTCCAATGATACATGGTGAAGATCCCGGACCTCCGGTCATACCATCAAATGCTGCCTGTGCATTGTAACAATCGCGCAGTACTTTTAACGTAAGCTGATACGTATTTCCGGAAATATATTTTAATGAAATAGAACCACCCACAATATGAGTTGCTTCTGCATTCCTGTGAATGAAGAGCAATAACAACAAACATATCAGTGATTTACGCAACAAGGTGATCAAAGCTAAGGATATATGTGAGAAAAAAGTATGCCGCAGGTGTAAAAATTCAGGGTTACTAAACCAATCCTGAAAGGACGCAACAACCCTGTAAAAGATGACCGCAACCCTAAAAGGGCTGCGGCATTAACAATTTATTAAGAAATTTTAGAGAGCTTATTTTGCGTAATTCACTGCGCGCTTCTCGCGGATTACCGTAATTTTTATCTGACCCGGATAGGTCATTTCTTTCTGGATGCGTTGTGATAAATCTACCGATAAAATATCGGCCTGGGCATCGGTTACTTTTTCGGATTCTACAATCACACGTAATTCTCGTCCGGCCTGAATCGCATATGATTTTTCTACACCGGCATAACTGAGTGCAATGTTTTCGAGGTCCTTCAATCGCTTCATGTAATTCTCACTGTCTTCGCGGCGGGCACCCGGGCGGGCGCCGCTGATCGCATCGCAAGCCTGAATAATCGGAGAAAGAATAGAAGTCATTTCCACCTCGTCGTGATGCGCACCAATGGCATTCACTACTTCCCAATTTTCTTTGTATTTCTCAGCCAGTTTCATTCCGAGTAATGCATGCGGAGTTTCCGGATCATCATCGGGCACTTTACCAATATCGTGCAGCAAACCAGCACGCTTGGCCAGCTTCACATTCAATCCGAGTTCCGCAGCCATGGTAGCACACAGGTTGGCTACTTCGCGGCTGTGCTGCAACAAATTCTGTCCGTAAGATGAGCGGTAACGCATGCGTCCAACCATACGAATCAGCTCCGGATGTAATCCATGAATGCCCAAATCGATGCAGGTTCGTTCGCCGATTTCCACTACTTCCTCTTCCAGTTGTTTGCGTGTTTTGGCTACAATTTCTTCAATACGAGCCGGGTGAATCCTTCCGTCTTGCACCAACCGGTGCAACGACAGGCGGGCAATCTCGCGGCGAATAGGATCGAAGCAGGAAAGGATAATGGCCTCCGGGGTATCGTCGACAATGATTTCTACTCCTGTGGCTGCTTCCAGTGCACGGATATTTCTTCCTTCACGTCCGATAATACGCCCTTTCATTTCATCGTTTTCGATATTGAAAACCGATACTGAATTTTCAATGGCATGCTCAGCCGCTGTACGCTGAATAGAACTTAAAATAACTTTCTTGGCTTCTTTCCCGGCAGTAAGTTTTGCTTCATCCACAATTTCTTTGATGCTGCTCATAGCCTCGGTGCGGGCTTCTTCGGTTAAGGCTTCTACCAATTGCTTTTTGGCTTCTTCGGTTGAAAGGCCGGCAATTTTCTCGAGTTGTTTTAATTGATTGTGAATAGCCTTTTCAGCTTCTTCTTTCTTGATGGTAAGCGCTTCCATTTGCTTGGTGAGGGATGCGCGGATTTGTTCCAGATCAGCATCTTTTCGCTGCGTCTGTTCAATTTTCTGATTCAGTGTTTGCTCTTTTTGCTTGATGCGGTTTTCGCTGATCTGAACCTGTTGATTGCGTTGTTGAACTTCTTTTTCGTGTTCCGCCTTGAGTTGCAGGAAACGCTCTTTGGCTTCCAGCTGGCGGTCTTTTACGAGCATTTCGCCTTTTGTTTTTGCTTCGGCAAGAATGGATTCGGCATTATTCCGCAGGGCAGTACGGTTTAACAAGTACATACCTGCACCACCTATTCCCAAAGCGACCATGCCTACAATGACTACTAAATAAATTTCCATACCTTAATGGTTTAATGAATACGAAATAAAATAAGGCAGGTTAACGGGTGGGGTCGGTTACAGATTTACAGGCTCGAGCATCTGCTGCAATTGTTGCACTTCCTTCTGCAATAGTTCCTGCTCGCGGGAATGTGTATTTTTCAGCCGTATCAACTCATATGCTATTTCCAGGCTTATCATGGAAAGCATGTCTTGCATATCCTTTACCGCAAAAAGCTGTTGTAAATCTTTCAGCTTATCGTTTATAAGCTTTGCCGCCCGTCGTACCATTTCTTCTTCATCTGCCTGAACAGTAAGCGGATAAGACCGGTTGGCTATATTTACTTTAATGGATAATTCTTCCACGTAACAGCTTAATGTTTTTCACCAATTAATCTGATACACTCCTCGATATCACGGATATAGCGATTGATTACCAGTGCAATTTCAGCTTTATCGGCGCTTTTATCTTGAAGTGCTACAGCAATGTTAACGATTTTATTTTGTTCTTCTAAAGTCCGGGTTAGAATTTTTTCCTTCTGCAAACGGGCATTCAGTGTTTCCAATTCCTGCAGAAGCGTCTTTACCTGCTTCTCAAGCGCTTGTTTATCAGCTAACAATCGGGCCACCTTTGCCCGAATAACCTGGATCTGCTGGTTCATTTCGCCCGACATACTGTTATTCTTTTGATTGTGCGTCGACCACAGCAATGATGACCATGTTCACAATTTCCCGCACACTGCTTCCCAACTGTAGAATATGCGCCGATTTTTTCAATCCCAGCAAAACAGGACCGATTGCTTCAGCCGCACCCAATTCCTGCAATAATTTGTAGGCAATATTTCCTGCCGAAAGTTTAGGAAAAATAAGGGTATTTACCGGTTCACCCACCAATTCGCTGAATGGAAAGTTCTCTTGTAACATTTTCTGATTGAGGGCTACATTGGCCTGAATATCTCCATCTACCACCATATAAGGGTATTCGTGCTTGAGTATTTCGTGTGCCAATGCCATTTTACTGGGTGTATCACCCATGGCTGATCCGAAATTCGAATACGACAAAAGTGCGATGCGGGGTTGTATATTGAACTTCTTCACCGCATCGTAGGTCAGTTTCGTGATATCGACAATATCATCTACATCCGGATTGATATTGATGGTCGTATCGGAGAAGAAAAGTGTTCCCTTTTTACTCAACATCACATACATACCGGCTACTTTGCGAATGCCATCCTGTTTGCCAAAAATCTGCAAAGCAGGTTTAATCGTACTCGGATAATTTTTAGTCAGTCCGGTGATGATAGCATCCGCTTCACCCAATTCCACCATCATTGGTGCAAAATGGTGACGATCGCGCATGATTTTTCTCGCTTCATGCAGGGTCACTCCCTTGCGTTTCCGTTTCTCATAAAACCATTGGGCAAACTCCTCACGTTTGGCGTCTTCTTCCAATGGGTTGATGATGGGAATGCCTTCCAGATGAATATTATTTTCAGCAATGATGGCTTCAATTTTCTCCCGGTTACCCAATAAGATAGGATGCGCCATTCCTTCTTCTTTCACCAATTGTGCTGCCCGCAATATTTTATAATTATCGGCTTCGGCAAATACAACACGTTTTGGATTTTGACGGGCTTTGCTTCCCAATACCCGGATGAAGTTGCTCTCCTGACCCATGCGCGTATTGAGTTCGTTTTTATACGCCTCCCAATCGGTAATCATTTTTCGCGCCACTCCTGAATCTATCGCTGCCTTGGCAACTGCCGGCGAAATGGTAGCAATCAGGCGTGGATCAAGTGCTTTGGGAATGATATAGGTTTTGCCGAATTGAATGCTTTTTTCGTTGTAAGCCAGGTTCACAATTTCGGGAACAGGTTCTTTGGCCAAAGCCGCTAAGGCTTTTACGGCAGCCAGTTTCATTTCTTCGTTGATTCGGCTTGCCCGTACATCCAGGGCACCACGGAAAATAAACGGAAAACCAAGAACATTGTTGACCTGATTCGGATGATCGCTGCGACCGGTTGCAATGATAATATCTTTGCGTGATGCGATGGCATCGGCATACGAAATTTCAGGATCCGGATTTGCAAGAGCAAACAAAATGCAATCTTTGGCCATGCTGCGCACCATATCCTGCGAAACTATATTGCCTTTCGAAAGTCCCACAAAAACATCAGCACCTTTCATGGCTTCGGTGAGTGTGTTTAAATTTTTATTGGTAGCGTAAAATTGTTTGGTTGAATCGAGATTGGGCGAATCCAGACGGATTACTCCTTTGCTATCGCACATCACCAGGTTTTCTTTTTTAACTCCCAGACTCAAAAACACATTGGCACACGACATCGCAGATGCACCCGCACCATTGAATACCACTTTTACATTGGCTATTTTCTTGCGCACTACTTCCAGCGCATTTAACAAAGCCGCCCCTACGATAATCGCCGTTCCATGCTGATCATCGTGCATAATGGGTATATCCAGTTCTTCTTTGAGCCGGCGTTCAATCTCGAAACACTCCGGTGCTTTGATATCCTCGAGGTTAATGCCTCCAAAGGTTGGACTGATGGCTTTAACGGTACGAATAAATTCTTCGGTGTCTTTGGTGTTTACTTCTATATCGAATACGTCGATATCGGCGAATATTTTGAACAGAACGCCTTTGCCTTCCATTACAGGTTTTGAAGCCAGGGGTCCGATATCGCCTAAACCGAGCACAGCTGTGCCGTTGGAAATAACAGCTACCAGATTTCCTTTAGCAGTGTATTTGTATACATCATCCGGATTTTCGGCAATAGCGAGGCAGGGTTCGGCCACGCCCGGCGAGTAAGCCAGACTCAGATCACGTTTGGTATTGGTAGGTTTGGTAGAAATAACAGCAATCTTACCGGGCCTTCCTTTGCTGTGATACTTGAGGGCATCGTCTTTTAAAGTCGACATAAGCGCAAAAATTGAGATGCGAGTTTACGATAATATTCAGGTGCTTACAACCTCATAATACCTAAGAGTTATCAGGAAGCCTGAGGCTGCGCGGGTTATGCCATCAGAAATTGGGTGAGATCGACATTTCTGAATAATAATCGAGGATATAATTTACTGCATCCTCTGCCGTATCTACTACTTTAAATAAATGCAGATCGTCGGGTTTAACATTGTGTTCTTCGTTGCACATGGTGTTTTGAATCCAATGCAACAAACCTTCCCAATATTTACTTCCAACCAAAACAACCGGGAAACGTGCAACCTTATGCGTTTGAATCAGGGTAAGCGCTTCAAACAACTCATCCATGGTTCCAAAACCTCCGGGAAGAGCCACAAAACCCTGTGAGTATTTTACGAACATCACCTTTCGCACAAAGAAATAATCGAAATTGATGATCTTATCGTGATCGAGGTATGCATTGTGAAATTGTTCAAACGGAAGTTCAATATTGAGCCCGACCGATTTGCCACCTGCTTCTTTGGCGCCTTTATTGGCAGCTTCCATTATTCCCAATCCACCACCGGTAATTACTCCGAAACCCGCAGCCACCAGCTTGGCCGCTATTTCTTCAGCCAGTTTGTAATAAGGATTTTCCGATTGCGTGCGTGCCGATCCGAAAATAGAAACGCAAGGACCGATACGGCTCATTTTTTCGAACCCATCCACAAATTCGGCCATGATTTTAAACGTCGCCCAACTGTCGGTTACTTTTATTTCCGGCCAGTTTTTACGCGCAAACGCTTTCCGTATTCTTTCTTCGTCACTCATAATATGGTGTTCCTCAACTGCAATTAACCCAACAATTGTTTCAATACAGCAGAGATTACTTTACCATCTGCTTTTCCCGCCAATGCTTTCATCGCCAAAGGCATCATTTTTCCGAAATCTGCCGCGCCTGTTGCGCCGTTTTCTGTCAACAGGTTTTGCAATATTGATTTGATTTCCGCTTCATCCATTTGTTTAGGAAGATACCGTTCGATTACCGTCAATTCCTCCGCTTCTGTTTGTGCCAGATCAACCCGTCCGTTTTGTGTATAAATATCAAACGACTCTTTGCGTTGCTTGGCTAATTTCTGAAATACTTTGATGGCTTGTTCATCGCTTACTTTTCCATCTGCGCTGGCACCTTTGTCGGTAGCTGCCAGAAGCAATGCCGATTTTAATCCGCGCAATGCGCGCAGGCTTATTTCATCGCGTGATTTCATGGCCGCAATTACATCGGCATTCACCTGATCTTGTAAACTCATATGCATCTGATATTAATAATTAACATTTTCTGATTTTTTTGGGCGTTCATTTTGCTCAATTTCTACCTCTCGTTCCATATATAACTTTTGATGTTGCGTGTCTGTTTATCCATGTTGTATGCAGTTTAATTCAAAATTGGAACAAACTACATACCAACGAAAATCTTCCTTTTGAAAATTGATTTTCATTCAAATCCACGGGAAAGTGCATCTAAAAGTAAATTACTTTTTCCTGGAAACAAATTTCGCATTTCTTCCCAAAAACAGGTTAAAGGTATCGCTTCGCAAACCAAGGCGCAAAGTCTCGAGAGGTATTACGTCGTTGGGTGCAATATTTCCTAAGCTCACATTGGCACTTACGAGTTGTATGAAATAGGTTTGTTGTGCTTTGAGTGGAGCTTCCCAGATTATTTTCTCTTCCGGAATTTTGGTCAGAATTTCTTGCACCAAACCTTCGCGCACTTCGCCGCTGGAACGGTAAACACCCACATTTCCGGCTTCCCGTGCTTCGGCTATCACTTTCCATGCACCTGCTTTGAGTTCGCTTTGCATGAGTTCGATCCATTGATACGGAGGGATAATTTTCTCCACGTCTTTGCTTCCTACTTCACTGAGCACTGTTACATGCTTACTCAGTTTCTGAATATATTCAAGTTTGATATCATGTGGCATGTCGATTGAGCCATCCGATACTTCTGCATGTTCCAGCTTAAACCGGTCGAGCAGTTTCAGAAAATCGTCGAACTGATTACGCACAATAAATGCTTCGAACAAGGTTCCGCCGAAATACGTTTTCACTTTCGCCTCTCTGTATAAAGCCAGTTTCTGTTCGAGGTTTTGGGTAACATAAGCAGTACCAAAACCCAATTTTACCAAATCTACATGATTGCTGCAAACGGAAAGGAAATTGTCAACTTCAATAATCCCAAGGCCTTTATCCATCACCATGGTAAGCCCGCTTTCCCTGGGTTTAGCAGTCCGCTCAGGGATCTGCTTCAACTTAAAATTCTTCATTCTTTATTTTTGTACAGTTCTATTAAATTTACAATTTCTGATTGTTCTTTCAGCAATGGCGTAACTTCAAACATCAGGAAATGATCGTCGAAATTCAACGTCAGTGCAGCTTCCAGATGTTGTTGAGCTTGTGCTTTCAAACCCAGTTCATATAAATAACACACCAACCGGTAATGGTATTGATGACAGGCCGGCTCAACTTTTACTGCTTCCATCAGCAACTCTACCGCAGTTTCTTTTTGCCCCTCCGAAAACAAAATCAGCGACCAGTCGAGCCAGGCTTCCATATCTATGGGATCCAACTCAATGAGTTTGCGGTAAAGTTCTTCCGCTTCTTCCAGGTTTCCCATGCGGTATTCGAGTTCGGCGAGGGCAATAAGGTATTCGGTATTTTCCGGTTCAAGCAAAACCGCGCGTTTGTAATGATTCAGGGCTTCTTTGTTGTGGCCTTCTTTATCATAAGTTAACCCGATACCAAACCAGGCTTCTGCAATATTGGGATTGAGTTTAGTTACTTTGCGGTAATAATCGCGCGACAGATTGTTGTTGTTCATCCGCTCGTAACAACCGGCCATATTGCAATAAGTGATGGAATCGGGGCCTTCTTTGTCAAGTACAATCTGATATTCGGTCAGCGCTTTTTCGTATTCACCCAATTCAACCAATTCGTTGGCTTTGTTAAACCGGGCCACCACATAGTCATCTTCAATAACCAGACAATAATCAAATGCATCGATGGCTTCCTTACGCAAACCCATTTTACTATAGGCAACACCCAGATTATACCAGGCGTTGGATGAATACGGATCGGCATCAATCAGTTTTTGGTAAATTGCCGCACTTTCTTCAAACCGGCCCAACAAATCCTGGCAATTGGCCAATTCATAATACGCTTGTTCAGCCTCCGGATTTTCTTCTATAATCTGTTCGAATTTTTCCAGCGCTTTGGAATACAAATCACAATCCTGATAAACGTAGGCAATTTCAAAAAGCATGTTGATCCGTTCATCGGAATTGAGCAATGCACGCTCAAAACATTCTTCTGCTTCTTCAAACGATTCGGTATTCAACAACAGTTCCCCTTTGATCAGCATCAAATCGGGATTGAACGGTTCATACAACTCAGCTTTTTCTACGATTTCCAATGCCTCATCGTATTTTTCGAGCGCGCCAAATACCTCAGCCTTTTGAATCATGAAGGAGGTATAAGAAGGATATAAATCTTCGGCATAGTAAATAACTTCCAATGCCTTTTTGGGTTTATCCTTCAATAAATAAAATTCAATAATGGCTTCGAGGGTTTCCGGATCAAAGTAGTCGTTACCCTTATTCCGGATCATCTTCTCGTAACGCTGCACATTGGAAGTCGTTTCCTCGTCTAAAAAATCATCTGCATCCATCATACGCTATCCTTAATGGTATAAACGAATTTTAATATAAAAAACTGGTTAGTGTTAAAAAGCAATTCACATATGTGCAAAAACCTGTCCATACCAGCAACAAAGGTAGGCAATTTTCGTCCATTTACAGCAGTTCGTCAGAACTGTGGACGCTGAGAATCAGAGCAAATGAATGAAACCGTTTTTTATTTCTATGCAATGGCCTAGATTCTATTTTGACTCCCCATCTAAAACCCCACATTATGAAAAAAGTTTTTATCGCTTTGAGCAGTATTTTGTGTTTATCCATATCCCTTTGTGGTCAGACAGTGCAATTGGATGCCAACAATGTGAGAGCCTTAATTCCGTCTAATCCAATCCTGTTTTGGACCGGGAGCGGAAGTCCGGTATTTAATGTCCCGAAATCGGGAACCAAAAATCCTGTTTTCACATCCACCCTTTGGGTTGGCGGAATGAGTAATTCTAACCTTTACCTCGCAGCTGAAACATACAGGCAAAATGGCAATAAGGATTTTCAATCCGGCCCTGTTTCAACCGCAACACTGAACCCTGCCGGATGGGCTGTAGTAAAAGTTGATAAGTCCATTGTGGATGCCTATAAAACCGACAGCACACTTTGGTTGAATCCACCTGCGGTATTTTTGAATTGGCCGGCACACGGTGATTCAGCATCACAGGAAGCAAAAAATCTTGCCCCTTTCGTAAATGTTGGCGGAGATCCTGAAAAGTATGAACCGCAATTCGGGGATTATCCGGCCATCAAAGGCGATCAGTGTACGTATTATATCTTCAACGATAACCTGACACATACCGAAAGTCAGGGCAATAGCCTGGGAATTGAGGTACACCGCATGGTTTATGAAATTTCAGATACGGTTAATTCATTTCTGAACAATACGGTATTTGTTGAATACAAATTGTTTAACCGGTCGGATCGCAATTATGATTCCTTGTGGATTACTGCATACAGCGACTTTGATCTGGGAAATTTTAATGATGATTATATTGGTACAGACAGTGCACTGAACATGACCTATGTTTACAATGGACTGGCAAGCGATGACGGACCCAATGGCTATGGGGCAAATCCACCTGCTGCAGGAATGGTTTTACTCAATCATCCGTTGACTTCAAGCATGTTTTATACCAACGATAATACCAACACGGGTAACCCCGCTTCAACTACAGAATACTGGAATTATATGAATGGTCGCTGGAGAGATGGAACTGCATTAACCTATGGCGACTCAGGGAATACCGGTTCTTCGAGGGCATATTTTGCCTTTTCCGGAAATCCGTGCGACAGCAGTGGCTGGTCGGAACGGGCAGTGGGTATGACTCCCGGAGATCGACGCATTTTGGGTACAACCCTGTTCAGGAATGTATATGCCGGTAACGATGTATCTGTGGTATTGGCTTATGTATATGCGCAAGACATCGGATTCGATGCCAGTTTATGCAAATTGAAAACAGAAGCACTTGCACTTACCAATTGGTATAAGCAACAACCGCAAACAGGTTTAGTAGAACAAAATCAACTAACGAATTTGTTTCAGGTATACCCCAACCCAAGTGCGGGAATGTTTCAGCTGGATATGTTGCAAGGTTCACTTTCCATCACAGTTTTTGATATTGCCGGTAAAGTTTTGCTGACTAAAAAAACGGATACTCAACACATGCAATTGGAGATACCTCAGGCAGGTATGTACTGGATTCTTGCCGAAAATGAAAAAGGAAAGCAAGTGCGTAAGGTCGTAGTGTACTAACTCAGGGGAGTAAATAAAAATCCCCGGTATTGTAATTCAAAGCTTCCTCAGGATTCATCACAATGAGCTTACCCTCGTTGAGACGCGCGATCTTATAATTTTCGCTGCTAAATAAATCAAAGAGTATGCGCCGGTTTTCAAGGGTTGAAATTTCAACCTGAATTAACGGCCTGAACCGGTGAATGGTTTGCATCAGGTGAGGAAACAAATGCACTTCATATCCTTCCACATCGCATTTGATGAAATCGAGCTGTTGGAGGTTGGCAAATAATTTATCCGGAACCTGCAAAGGCACTTTGTAGGTGCGCATTCCTGCCGTCTCCGAAGCATCGAGTACACGTGTTAAACCATGCCTTACCACACCCTGAATCACCGGTGTGCCCATAATCACTTCGCCATCGGTTCCACCCAATGCGGTTTGATGCAACGTGATGTTTCCGATGCCAAATCGTTTTGTATTCGCGGCGAATATTTCTGCAAACAAGGATACCGGTTCAACCGCATAAATATGTCCCGACGGACCAGCGTATTTCGACATGAATGAAGAGTAGTATCCCACATTGGCTCCAATATCAATGCATACAAAACCCGGTTTGATCAATTGACTCAGATGAAACAATTCGGGATATTTTTTGCGTAAGAAGCCAGCGAAAACCAACCGTAAATAAATATGACTTACCAATCGGAGATACTGCGGAAAACCAAGAATTCGAATGAGCAGGGATCTTATTATTTTTTCCATTATTCTACTTCTTCGTATTCTACGTAGTCTCCCAGATTTTTATCATTGCCTTCTTTCTTTTGCTGCACCGGATGCACCTTAACTTTACCTTCATCATGGGTTTCCTGTTTGTGTGTATGGTGGTGTGTGTGAAACTGATAAACCTGCTTTTTCACAGTAATTCCAAACAAACGTCCGAATACAAAGCGGACCAAAAAATAAATCAGAAAGAGGTAGATTAGAAACTTTAACATGCGTTCAGCTAAAATACAAAGATAGGCAAATTTGGGAAGCTTAAAGTGCCAGGTGTTTTGACTTTACCTCGCTGCCATAAAAGATCCGGGAGTGCGTATCGAAATTTTCGGGATCATCGGTTGTGAGAAAATCAACCCTGCCGCTACGCGAACAAGCCACATCGCAATCGGGATGCCGAAGCAAATAATCTTTCAGGCTTTTGGCTACAATAGGTCCCTGACTTAAAATAGTAATATGCGGCGGAACCTGTTTCCGGATTTGATCGATCAGAATGGGGTAATGCGTGCAACCCAGAATGAGCGTGTCGATGGAAGGCGATTGACGAAACATTTCGTCGAGGTATTTTTTTATAAAATAATCCGCGCCCGGATTGTTGTATTCGTTATTTTCGATTAAAGGCACCCACATCGGGCAAGCTTGCTGATAAACTTTGATATCGGGAAAATACTTTTCAATCTCAAGTATATAAGATCCCGAGTTTACCGTTCCGCTTGTACCTAAAACCCCTACATGCCTGGTTTTGGTATAGTTTCCAATAATCTCAGTGGTTGGTCGTATCACTCCTAAAACGCGTAACCCTTTTTCCATCAGTGGGAGATCTTTCTGTTGAATGGTACGTAAGGCTTTTGCAGAAGCTGTATTGCAGGCCAGCACTACCAATCGGCAGCCCTGCTCAAACAAGCGATTGACACATTGCAGGGTATATTCGTGAACCGTATCGAAAGAGCGGTTTCCATAAGGCGCACGCGCATTGTCGCCGAGGTACAAAAAATCGTATTCCGGCATTTCCTGTACCAACTCCCGCAAAATGGTGAGTCCGCCATAACCTGAATCAAACACGCCAATAGGCCCTTGCTTCGTCATGGTACGAGATTACGGATTTTTTTTGAATGCCATTAATTCGATATGCAATTTGAACCTTTTTGCGTTTGATCCGTATAATGTTAAAATTTACACCACATGAAATCCATATTCCTTTATTTAACCTTATGGGCCGGTATGTTGTTTCAACCCTTGTTTGCCCAGAAACCCGAACCGGTTCTTGGATTCGCCTATGTGCAACATCCCTGGAACTGGTATAAAGACCAATCCGCTGCCTGGCGAAATGTAATCAACCAAAACCCGAAAGATGTAAAAGCGTGGTATTACTATTATTATGCTAACCGCATCCTTAATTTCAATCATGAAACCGATAAACGTTCGTGGAAAGAAAGGGATGAAAGCATACAAAAACTCATCGACGAAATGGGGAAAAACATTCCTGAATCGTATGAATATAATTTATGCAAATGGATGGCCGGTGGGTTCGACCGCAAACTGTTACCTTACCTGTATAAGGCTGCTGAGTTGGGTGAAGGTCGCATAGAACATATCGACTATATGGTGAATATGGGAGAAATAAACCGTGATTTGAAACAACGGGATTTGTATTCATGTAAGAAAAACGAAGCCGGTTTAATTTCGAGTGGAATGCTGTATTATAACTACAATGTACTTGCAGGTCTGGCTCCCAATGCCATCCTTCTTACTGCAGGCGACAACGACACGTATCCTGCATGGGTATTGCAGGCCAAGGGCATACGCAAAGATGTTACTGTCATCAATTTGAGTTTGATCAAGATCAGCGATTACCGGCAGAAAGTTTTTACCGAACTGGGAATTAGTCCCATGGATTTTTACGAAGGCACACAGGAAGATTCGGCAAAGGTGGCCCGAATAGGATTTGACGAAACCATTGTCAAACATATTGCTGCCAACAAAAAGAAATACCCGGTTTACCTTGCCCTTACCGCAACTACCTGCAAACCCATGGTGGAACCTGTTGAAGCCAACCTTTACCTGACCGGACTGGCTTATATTTACAGTACCGACGGCATCGACAATATCGCATTTTTGAAAAAGAATATGGAACAGGAAATGGCGCTCGATTATCTCGACAAACCTTTTTATAAAGAAATTTCTACCGGAATGGTTAGTCGTGTCAATACCAATTATATCGTTCCCATGTTGAAATTGTACGAACATTACAAAGCTTCGGGAGAAATGGAAAAACAGTTATGGATGAAAAATAAACTCCTCCTTGTTTCGAAAAATACCGATGAAGAAAAAAGTGTAATTGAACACCTGAACCGACCTTAGTGAATATCCAATCCACGAATCGTACGGCCACAACCAGCGATGAAGTATTGATGGCTCAACTGGCTTCCGGTAAAAAGGAAGCTTTTGAGCTGTTGTACGAGCGCTACTTTGATAAACTGGTGTGGTTTGCTTCCGGATTTTTACAACAAACCGAACAGGCTGAAGATGTGGTTCAGGAAGTTTTTCTACAAATTATACGGTCACCTCATCAGTTTGATTCGCAGCGAAAATTCAGCACCTGGGTATATACACTAACCGGAAATGCCTGCAGAACAATGCTCAAAACGGATAGAAACCGTGAACGTTTACTGGAACAGGAAGTCATCCCGTTTGTAGCAATCCATGATCAGGTTTACCAACATTCGCAACACGATTATGCCTTGCTGAAAAAAAATATTGCACTAGCGTTTGGTCAACTCAGCGATAAAGAAAAAAGTTTGTTTGTGCTTCGGTTTGAAGAAGAACTCAGCCTGAGTGCAATTTCAGAAATCCTTTCCCTACCGGAAGGATCGGTAAAATCCGGAATCTACTATCTCCTTAAAAAAATCAGTACCTCTTTAAAATTACGTGTATGAAAACAGATCCTGAAAACATTCCATCCGAACTTTTTGACTGGATCCAAACGACGCCTTTTCGTGAGTTGGACGGGAATCAACAAGCCATCGTATCGCATCATTTTACCGAATCGACCTATACTGAATTGCATGCAGTAGCTTCAGCAGTGCATACGCAACAGGTAAATGCGGTAAGAAAGAGAACTATGAAAAACGATTTACTTCGGGAGTTTGACCGGATTCATCCCGTTGCACAGTCGGATATGAAGCGCATTTCCGGATCACTTCCCTTTTACCGGATAGCGGCAGCTCTGCTTTTAATTTCCTGCCTTGGAATGCTGGCATGGATGCGCTTAGGTAACAAACCTGCTATTCCTGCACTGGCATTGCATGATACCATTTATATAACCCGCGAAATTGCAGCTGCACCGATTCGTGAATACGATACTGTTTACTTAACGATAAAGGGAAAACCCGCCAAACAAAATTCAAGTTCGGAACCAACGGATTTACATCCGTTGCCCCAATCACCTGCATCCATAGACGTGGTTGGCATGTCTGACATGGAAGCATTGCACAACCGCCCGAAAAACAACAGTATGAAAGACGATACGTTGTTGCGGTCGTATTCGTATGTAGCGCTATAATTCAATGGATACACGTTAACTACCATCAGACTTCAACTTAAATACACATTCCCTTCAATGCACCGAAGGACGAGTACGTTAGGCAAAATTCGTATCCTTTTCGAATATTTACGGATATTTACGTATCGTAATTTGTTTTAGATTCAGATAATATTCGTATATTTGCGTATATTTACGTATCATATATGTCAGGAAATAAAATATATACCTTTGATTTAGAGCTAAATTGGGACCTCATAAAACAATTATCCGAATTGGATACATTTGGAGGATCATGGTCTGCCATTGAAAATCGGGAAAGACAGGGTCTGCGGGAGTTAAAATCTATTGCTACAGTAAGAAGCGTAGGAGCTTCAACACGTATCGAAGGTTCAAAAATAACAGATGATGAGGTTGAGCTATTGATTAGTCACCTTGACGTTGCAAAACTGGAAGAGAGAGATCAGCAGGAAGTAGCCGGGTACTTTGAAGCATTGGATACCATAGCGGAATTCTATGGTGATTTTGATATAAGGGAAAGTCATATCAAACAAATTCATCAGGTATTGATGAAACATAGTATTAAAGATGCCTGGCACAAAGGAAATTATAAGCAACACAGCAATGTGGTTTTGGCATCACATCCGGATGGAAGTGAGCAGGTCGTATTCCAGACAACCAATCCCGGAATTGAAACAGAAGAGGCTATGCGTAACCTGATTGCATGGCATAACACAGATACAGAAACTCATCCGATTATACGTACCGCTTTATTTGTTTATGATCTGCTTAGCATACATCCTTTCCAGGATGGTAACGGCAGATTGAGCAGATTGTTGACCACACTCCTTTTATTACGACAAGGATATTCATGGATTCAATACGTAAGTTTTGAGCATGAAATTGAAAGCAGGAAGAAAGAGTATTATCAGGTGTTGATTGAATGTCAGAGACACAGACCCGGCGAAAATATCAATCCCTGGGTGAACTTTTTTCTGGATTGCCTGAACAATATTCAACATCAATTAATGAAGAAAATTGAATACAAAGGAAATGCAGGAAGTATGTCCATTAAAGAAAAAAAGATCTATTCCTATATTGAGAGCTATCCCGGCAGTCAATCAGGAACCATTGCCGGTAAATTGGGAATTCCGCTTCCAACTTTGAAAAAAATACTTGCAGCAATGGTTACTAAAAATATCATCCTTAAACACGGTATTGGAAAAGGTACTCATTATACCACCGTTTAATATTTTCTGCTAATAATTACCACTAACATACTAAAATTTAAAAGCCCCGGAAACCTAATGGTACCGGGGCTTCTGATAAAAGTAATTAAGTGACTTATAAGTTTCCGCGCAGATCCTGCTCGTGTTCCAACGCTTCGAACAAGGCTTTGAAATTCCCTTTACCGAATGATTTGGCTCCTTTGCGCTGAATGATTTCGAAGAACATGGTTGGCCGATCTTCTACCGGCTTGCTGAACAATTGCAGCAGGTAACCCTCTTCGTCGCGGTCGACCAAAATGCCCAATTCTTTTAACGGTTCAATATCTTCTTCAATTTTTCCTACTCGGTCAAACAGATCGTCGTAATAGGTTTTAGGCACCTGCAAAAATTCAACGCCCCGTGCTTTGAGTTGTCGCACTGTAGCAACAATATCGTGCGTGGCAACAGCGATATGCTGCGTACCTTCGCCTTCATAAAAATCGAGGTATTCTTCTACTTGCGATTTCTTTTTACCAACAGCCGGTTCGTTGATCGGGAATTTTACATATCCGTTTCCGTTGCTCATCACCTTGCTCATCAAAGCGGAATATTCAGTTGAAATATCTTTATCGTCGAACGAAAGGATATTTTTAAATCCCATCACCTCTTCGTAAAATTTAACCCATGGATTCATCTGGTTCCAACCCACATTGCCCACGCAATGATCGATATACAACAAACCAGTTGGTTCCGGATTGTACTCGCTTTTCCATTCTACAAATCCGGGCATAAATACACCTTTGTAATTTTTGCGTTCAACAAATACGTGCTCCACTTCGCCATATGTTTGAATTCCGCTTATGCGTACTTCTCCGCTTTTGTCGCTTAAAGTTTGCGGCTGACGGGTGGCTTTACCGCCTCGTTTGGTGGTTTGTTCGAATGCATCGTATGCATCATCTACCCACAGCGCCAATACTTTTACGCCATCGCCGTGTTTGCGGTGGTGTTCGGCAATCGGGCTGTCGGAATGCAAAGGACTGGTTAATACAAGGCGGATTTTGTCTTGTATCAATACATAGGAAGTGCGGTCGCGCATTCCGGTTTCAGGACCGGCATAAGCCAGCGATTGAAATCCAAATGCTGTTTTGTAATAATGTGCGGCTTGTTTGGCATTGCCTACATACAATTCAATGTAGTCGGTGCCTTTCAGCGGGAGAAAATCGGTTGATTTTCCGTTCGCTGCTATGCTTGTTTTTGCTTCTGTCGTTTCCATGGTTATCGTGTTTAATAATATATACTATTTGAATTATTTCTGTTCCCGTTTTGAATCAGGCTGTCTAATTCATAGACCGGATTTTTACAAGGATCATCCGGCTTAACAAAGGTATGTGAATACACCTGAATCGTATCTGTTTTTGTAGCGGGTTTAATCCTGAAATAAAACGTTTCCAGCGAGTCTCCATTCAAGGCTACAAAAATACTGGAATCGCTGAAATCGGGGATGACGAATAAGGACTGACTTTCATTTTTAATTTCAAAGGAATCCACTTTGGAGATCAGGTTTTGTTGCGTAATACGGTCGAGCACTTTTAAGCGGACACCCGGTTGAATCATGATGGCGGGACAGGGGATTTCTTCTTTCGGTTGAAGGCAGGATTGTATTACAAGCATTCCTGTCAAAAGCAACAAATTGAACCATTTTTGTTTCATTAATTTACCATAAAGTGAATTGATCGGATATTTTATTATTGTTCTGTTTCTAATCACTATTGATATGAAGTACTCCTTTTAAGTTGTTGTTGAGTAACAAAGTCTCTACTTAACTTTTGCTCATAGCAAATCGAAAAAAATTGTTTCACCAATTCTCTCGCTTGCTGCCAGCAATACAACTCTTCAAAGCCTTTTATTTTTTCAGCTTCATGTTTCATAGGATAGTAATTAGTTTAACTCTTAGTACATGAACACATCGCTCATATCACTAAATATACTCATTCCACCCAACTCTTATAATACTCCGGATCTTCCAGTTTCATAGCTTCAGCAGTGATTTGCAATGGGTAAAACGGATCGATCATCACTGCAAGCTCGCGTGTTTCAGTTTTGCCAATGGATTTCTCAACAGTACCCGGATGCGGTCCGTGAGGAATACCTTTCGGGTGCAGGGTAATCATGCCGCGTTCTACATGTTTGCGGCTCATGAAATCGCCATCTACATAATACAATACTTCATCGCTGTCGACATTGCTATGCGCATACGGTGCAGGTATAGCCAATGGATGATAATCGTACATACGCGGAACAAATGAACAGATCACAAAATTGTGTCCTTCAAAAGTCTGATGAATCGGTGGTGGCATATGCACCCTGCCGGTTATTGGTTCGTAATTGTGTATGCTGAAACCGTAAGGATATTGATATCCATCCCAACCAATGGCATCAAACGGGTGTGTGGCATAAGTATATGGATACAACATATCCTGCTTCTTGATCATCACTTTGAAATCGCCGAATGTATCGTGTGTTTCAAGTGCCTGCGGCAATTTGATATCGCGTTCGCAATACGGTGAATGTTCGAGAAACTGTCCGAAGTTGTTGAGGTAACGTTTGGGCGGACGTACCGGCGACAAACTTTCGGTGATGAATATGCGGTTGTTTTCGTTGTTGAACTGAAGCTGATAAATGGTACCGCGGGGGATTACCAGATAATCGCCATACTCGAACTGAATCTGACCGTAAATAGTTTTGAGGGTACCGCTTCCTTCGTGAATAAACAATACTTCGTCGGCATCCGAATTTTTATAAAAATAATCCGTCATCGACTTTTTGGGAGCGGCCGAGGCCAGGTACACATCGCTGTTGAACAACAGGTACACGCGGCTCTGGAGATAATCGTCGGCCGGTTTTGTATTGAAGGTCATAAAACTCCTGTTCTGCAGGTTTTTGGCAAGAGCTGCTTTTGGACCAAACTCGGTTGCATTACCGATAGCTTTAACCAGCGTAGGCGGATGGCTGTGGTATACCAATGAATACAAGCTTGAAAACCCTTCGGTGGAGATCAGTTCTTCCTGATACAGATTGCCATCGGGTTTGCGGAATTGAATATGGCGTTTTTCGGGAATGGATCCCAATCGGTGGTAGAATGGCATAATATGGTTGTATAATTTAAAATCGAGGCAAATATTTTTTACGATTCATGCAAACAAAATCCCGTTTTTTGTGACTTCCTTTACATAATCCCAAAAAAACAAATGTACCTCAAAACCAACAGAGTTCAACTGATTTTTGTCATTCTGCCCCTGCTGTTGCTGATCGCCTGCAACCCGCAACCCGACAAGGTTTTCACGCCGGTTAATCCCGTTGACAGCATGGCCAATAATGCAGCAATAAAGGAAGCGAGTGCAGCCATTGAAAAAGATCCCTCGAACCCGGAAATGTATTACCGTCGGGCTATTAGTTACTATAACCTGAAGTACCTCGGACGGGCGTTAGCCGATATCGACGATGCCATGCGGCTGGATGCGCAAAATCCCTTGTATCCGTTTCAAAAAGGCAAAATTTGCTATGCCATGAATAAAACGATTGATGCAGAGAAAGCATATACAACGGCCATTGCACTCAAACCCGATTTTACAGAGGCGCAAATGAAACTGGCCGAATTGTATTATATCGTTAAGAAGCACCGCGAATCGCTGAACCTGTTAAACAGCATTACCGCGAAAAACCCGGACAAACAGGATGCCTATTTTTTTAAAGGCATGAATTATAAGGAAACCGGAGATACGGGTAAAGCTATTTCCAATTTTCAAAAAGCCCTGGAATACGACAAAGCCTATTATGATGCCGCGGTACAATTGGGAATACTTTATACAGCCAAAGGAGATAAAACAGCTTATGATTATTTGACATCAGCCATTAAGATGCAGCGATCTAATCCGGAAGCTTATTTTATGCGGGGCTATTATTTTCAGACTCAAAAAGATTTCCAAAAAGCATTGTTTGATTACCGCAAGGTGGTTGACCTGGATCCATCCAATGCCCTGGCCTATTATAATGTGGGGTGCATCAACTTTGATGTAAAACAATACAAAGAAGCTTTACGGGCATTCAATATCAGCATTCAAATGCAGCCCTCGAATGCACAGGCGTATTATATGCGTGGACTGGTGCAGGAAATAGAAGGAAACAAGGAAGATGCCCGATTGAATTATCAATATGCTTTGCAACTGGAACCTGAATTTCAGTTGGCGAAAGAGCGTTTACAGCACCTTCGTTAAAAGCTTAAGTTAAAATTTTTCCTCCGGTTGATTCGTTTTTGAATACACTGAATTTCCCTTTCAGCACTTTTCTATTTCAGCGGAGAATGCCGGCTTAGGGGGCGCAGCAAGCTACCCCGCCTTTGCATGGGATTAGCCGGGCAGGCGTGTAGTACCCGACCCTGAAGTAACGCTGTGATTATTGCAGTCATAGAATAAATCGGATTAGGCGCTTCAATCTTATACTTCTGACTATTTCATATTTTACTAAGATTATTTTGGGCGTTCCCCCGCCTGCCAAAAACTACAATGCCTTTATGCGTGATTTTACCCTGAATATACTTTTCCAAAGGCATCTTGTTTTTGTGCGTCGGGGGTCGGCGCTCGCTACTCGCTCACCCCGGGGTACCGTGGTGGAGCTCAGACAGGCCGCTCTGCGCCTAACGCGAGGGCATTCATCTATGGATGTTATTTGGAGCCGTCGAAACCATTTAGTCTGAATTTTCAACCGGTGGGTGGAGAGCGTTGTGGATGATATCAATGCTTATAGTGACTTGAATACTTTTCTGTGAACGTTCAGAAGTTAAATTATTTGGATAACACCGTGCGTGAAGGATAGGAGCGGAAATCCCCTGAAGGAAGCGCTAGCTTACCTTCAGGGATTGGAGCGTATAGTCTGACCATGAAGGTAAGCGCACGAGAAGTTAATTTTAAAGAAGCCATCCATCGCGCATCCTTCATGGGCACGCCAAAAAAATTAAATGTTTCTTTAAAAACACTTAAGCTGTCAAAAAACATTTCACGTTGTAGCGGGGTATCTTTATTTTGCAACCCTTATGAATACCATTAATATCACCCTTCCAGATGGGTCCGTTCGTTCGTATGAACGGGGAATAACCGGACTGGACGTAGCCAAATCGATCAGCGAAGGTCTGGCCCGTAATGTTTTAGCTGCAAAAGTTAAACTGGCTTCCAAAGGCGAAACTGCGGCGGAAGTATGGGATGCAACACGCCCGATCAACGAAGATGCGCAGGTGCAATTGCTCACCTGGACCGACAAAGAAGGAAAAGCCACGCTTTGGCATTCATCAGCTCACCTGATGGCCGAAGCGCTGGAGGCCTTGTATCCCGGAACCAAATTCGGTATAGGACCGGCCATTGATCAGGGATTTTATTACGATGTAGATTTTGGTGGTCAGGAATTTTCGTCGGAAGATTTTAAAAAGATTGAGGATAAGATGGCTGCACTGGCTAAGGCCGGAAATAATTATGAACGCAAAGAAGTATCGAAAACCGATGCCATTGCCTATTTCACCGAAAAAGGCGATGAATACAAACTGGAACTGATCGATGGGTTGAATGATGGTGAAATAACTTTTTATCAGCAGGGTAATTTTGTGGATCTCTGCCGCGGGCCACATATTCCGCAAACCGGACTGATCAAATCCATCAAGCTGATGAGTGTAGCCGGCGCTTACTGGAGAGGCGACGAAAAAAACAAACAACTGACACGCATTTACGGCATTACTTTTCCGAAAAAATCGGAACTGGATGAATACCTGGCCATGCTGGAAGAGGCCAAGAAACGCGATCACCGTAAACTGGGTAAGGAATTGGAAATTTTTGCCTTCGATGATGATGTAGGTCCGGGATTACCTCTGTGGTTACCCAATGGAGCCGCCATCATTGAACGTCTTGAAGCTTTTGCCAAAAAAACAGAATCCGATGCCGGTTATGTACGTGTAAAATCGCCGCATATTGCCAAAGAGAGCATGTATATCAAGAGCGGACATTTACCTTATTACAAAGACAGCATGTTTCCGCCCATGGATCTGGATGGAGAGAAATATTACCTGAAGGCGATGAATTGTCCGCATCACCACAAAATATTTGCGGCTACGCCTAAATCGTACCGCGATTTACCGTTGCGCTATGCTGAATACGGAACCTGTTACCGGTATGAGCAAAGCGGCGAATTGTTTGGATTGATGCGGGTTCGTTCGCTGCAAATGAACGATGCTCATATTTATTGTACCGAAGCTCAGTTTGAAGATGAATTCAAAAAAGTAAATGCACTTTACCTGAAGTATTTTCAGGTGTTTGGCATTGATAAGTATGTGATGCGTTTCAGCAAGCACGATCCGGCCAAACTGGGGCAGAAATACATTGATTCGCCCGAATTGTGGAAGAAAACGGAAGCCATGGTGCGCGATGTATTGGTTCATCTGGGGGTCAATTTTGTGGAAGTGGAAGACGAAGCCGCGTTTTACGGGCCTAAAATCGATATTCAGATTTACAGCGCCATCGGACGGGAGTTTACACTGGCTACCAACCAGGTAGATTTTGCCCAGGCAGAGCGGTTTGATCTGGAGTTTACCAACGAGAACAACCAAAAAGAGCGCCCACTGATTATTCACCGGGCTCCACTGAGTACCCACGAGCGGTTTATCGGCTTTTTGCTGGAGCATTATGCAGGCAATTTGCCTTTATGGCTCACGCCCAAGCAGGTAACTATTCTGCCAATTAGTGAAAAGTATCACGAATATGGCCGGGAACTTTTTAATTTCCTGAATTTATCCGATATTCGCGGGCTATTTGACGACAGGAACGAGAAGATTGGCAAGAAAATACGGGATGCAGAGATGAAGAAAATACCCTATATGTTAGTGGTAGGTGAACAGGAAATGCAGGAAAAATCCGTATCGGTGCGCAAACATGGAGGCGAAGATGTCGGCAAATTTAAACTGGAAGAATTTGTAACTTTCTTTAACGAACAATTAACCGTAAAACTATAACCATTTGGCAGCACCTATTATCCCGAACAAACCCCCGGGTCAGGGACCGGGAAACCGTCCCAGGAGTCCTTATTACCGTGGAAGAAGAAGTTTAGAACCCGAGCATAAGCTCAATCACCTGATACAGGCCGACGAGATCCGGCTGGTGGGTGAAAATATTGAACCGGGAGTATTTAAACTGAGAGACGCTATTCGCATGGCGCAGGAACAGGAGCTGGATCTGATTGAAATTTCTCCGAACGCGGTACCGCCGGTTTGCCGGATTGCCGATTACAAGAAATTTCTTTACGAACAAAAGAAAAAGAAGAAGGAACAAAAGGCGAATACGGTTAAGCAGGAAGTAAAAGAAATACGTTTCGGACCGAATACCGACGAGCATGATTTCGAGTTTAAAGTGAAACATGCCGAACGGTTTTTATCGGAAGGAAATAAAGTGAGGGCTTTCGTATTCTTCAAGGGAAGAGCGATTGTTTACAAAGAAAGAGGAGAAGTATTGTTGCTGCAATTCGCCCAAAAACTGGCGGAGTTTGGTAAAGTAGAGCAATTGCCCCGTCTGGAAGGAAAGAAAATGTTTCTGATGATGGCCCCCAAAGGCAAAGCAGGAAAGTAGAAAAGTAAATTCGTAGGTCGATTAATATAACAAGGAAATGCCAAAAGTAAAAACAAACAGCTCTGCCAAAAAGCGTTTTAAAGTTACCCCTAGTGGTAAAATAAAGCGTGCGCAAGCTTTCAAAAATCACATCCTTACCAAGAAAACCACCAAGCAAAAACGCGGCTTAACCAAAATGGTTGTCGTATCGGATGCCGACATGGGATTGGTAAAAAACCTCTTAGGTGTAGGTAAATAGTTGAGGGATCAACTATCGGTTTATTCATTATTTAACCCGGACAAAAGCACCAAAGATCCGTTCATTGTAACGGGCGCTTAGGTTCAAAAAAACAAAAACAATTATGCCACGTTCAGTCAATTCAGTAGCGTCTCGCAGACGCAGAAAAAAACTCCTCGGATTAGCCAAAGGCTACTGGGGTAAACGGAAAAATGTATTAACCATTGCCAAGCATACTATCGACAAAGGTTTGGGGTATGCTTACCGCGATCGTAAAACCAAGAAGCGTAATTTCCGCGCTCTTTGGATTATGCGTATCAATGCAGGCACACGTTTGCATGGCCTCAGCTATTCTCAATTTATTGGGATGGCCGGTAAGAAAAATCTGGGTCTTAACCGTAAGGTCTTAGCTGATCTTGCGATGCACAACCCGGAGACTTTTAAAGCCATTATAGACTCGGTAAAATAACAAACACCTTACGACTTACGAATGAAATCCCGCTCACAAGGCGGGATTTTTTTTATAACTTCAGTCCAAGACCAATGCCATAATTCACAGAAGTAATATACTGGTGTATTTGTATGTCGCGTCTTGAAGTCGGAGGAAAATCATAAGCAGTAACGGCGTTGTACACAGCCTGTGTATAGAAATAAGATAACGAGGCATGCACATAAAACCGGTTGGTAACATACCAGTTCACCCTTGTTCCCAAATCAAAACTGATAGAATGGGTGGAGGCTCCAAAATACTCCGAGCCCAACATATACGGGTAACTCGTGGTGTCTGTTGTGTTATGAACCGTCATTCGTACTTCCGGCAATTCGGAATACGTATACCCGATGAGCAAGTGCGGTTGAATGGCAAATGATTTTCCAAGATCTATATTTCTGACGATCCCTACATATGGGGTACGCAAGTTCCAGGGTAAACTAGAAACCGAAACAAAGATATTGTCACCGGCAGTATCAGTTATATGCTGCTTAAACTCCATTAATCCCGATAAAAAGGAAGTTTGTCTATAACCAAATCGAATTCCCCAGTTAGTCTTGAGGGTAAACGTATAACTCAATTGAAATCCTGAACCCAACGATGCATATCCATCCGGGCTGTATATTCCGGATCCGGAACTCCCAAACCGGCCGGTTGGGATTAAGCCTTCTGATTCAAAAGTAAAATAATGATTCTGGGCGCCAACCGTTGCAATCTGTGCAAAACATAATACCAAACAAAGCTTACGCATTTTAGCGGTGGGTTTGAATATAACAGATGTGTAAAAACCGCATAAAGTTGCATACGCTTCCCGATTTGAAAAACGCGTAATTTAGTTTAGGTTTGATGAATTGATAGACCGAACAGGAGTATATGGAAAGAATCAGGTTAAACATTATCGGGTTAAGTTCAGGACAAAGCAACGGATCGTATACATTGATATTGGAGGAAGAAAAAGGCAAGCGTAAACTGCCCATTGTAATTGGAAGTTTTGAAGCGCAGGCCATAGCCATTGAAATAGAAAAAATCGTTCCGTTCAGGCCTATGACACATGATTTGTTTGTAGCGTTTGCGCAAACATTTTCGATACAGATCCGGGAAGTGATTATTTACAATTTGCTGGATGGCGTGTTTCATGCAAAACTGGTGTGTGACGCCAACGGGCAGGAATATGAAATTGATGCGCGTACTTCCGATTCCATTGCGCTGGCGGTACGTTTTAAATGTCCGATCTTTACATATGATACCATCATGGAAGAAGCCGGAGTTATTTTTGAAGAAGAACCCGGTCAGCGGGAAGAAACGGAACCCATAGAAGTGAAGAAAGCCGGAGATGATTTGAGTCGTCTGAGCGATGAAGAACTGCAAATCAAACTGGATGAGGCACTGAATATAGAAGATTACGGAAGAGCGGCAGTGATACGCGACGAAATGCATAAACGAAAAAAATAAGATGGAAAGATTCCACGGATTGATTGGCATCGGATTGATTTTAGGCCTGGCTTTTATCGTCTCCGGCAACCGTAAAGCCATCAATTTGAGGCTGGTCCTGAGCGGACTCGGATTACAACTGACCGCTGCCTTGTTTATTCTTAAAACCTCATTTGGACAGAACCTTTTCGCCTGGCTCGGCAACAGCATCAAAAAATTATTGGAGATGGCCGACAAGGGAGGCGAATTTGTTTTCGGCGGCCTGATGAAACCCGAATTATTGCAACCCATATTCGGAGATCAATACAGTTTTCTCTTCATGTTTAAAATTATTCCAACCATCATATTTGTAGCGGTATTGGTGAGTGTGGCTTATCATATCGGCATCATGCAAATCATTATTGGTTTCTTTGCGCGTATCGTACATTTCCTGATGCGTGTGAGTGGCAGCGAGGCTTTGTCGAATGTGGCCAGTGCATTTGTAGGGCAGGTTGAAGCGCAAATCATGATTAAGCCATATATAAATACTATGACACGCAGTGAGATCCTGGCATCGATGAGTGGTAGTATGGCCTGCATAGCCGGAGGTGTGATGGCGGTATATATTTCGATGGGAGTACCTGCCCCTTATTTGCTTGCGGCCAGTATTATGGCTGCTCCCGGTGCACTGGTAATTTCTAAAATAGTATTACCTGAAACAGAAGAATCAGCAACCAAAGGATCAGTGAAACTGGAAGTGAAAAAATCGCACGCCAATTTGCTGGATGCTATTTCGCATGGAGCGAGTGATGGTTTAAAAGTCTCGCTAAATGTAATTGCTATGTTGATCGGATTTATTGCCCTGATTGCGTTGGTGGATTTGTTGTTGGCCAAGGTTGGAATCGGATTGGTGGCGTTAGGTTTAAGCCTCGACGTTATTGGAATCGATCTGAATCATTTTAACCTGAATGCTATTTTTGGCAGTTTGTTTTCGGTGTTTGCCTGGTCGATGGGCGTACCCGCACAGGATACTTTTGCCGTTGGATCTCTGATGGGAACAAAATTGGTCATCAATGAATTTGTAGCCTATTCCAATTTATCGGATATGATTTCGCTGCAGGCGCTTCAACCCAAATCGCTCATGATAGTAAGCTTTGCCTTGTGTGGTTTTGCTAATTTCAGTTCCATTGCTATACAGGTTGGAGGTATAGGGGAATTGGCACCTGCACGCAGAGCTGATCTGGCGCGTCTTGGTTTCCGGGCATTGTTTTGCGGAACCCTGGCTTCTTACTTATCGGCTACTATTGCCGGAATGCTGATGTAAATTACTTACGGTTTTTGTTGCAGTCGACGTGCACGCTCTTCATCCAGGGTGTGCTTGAGCGAATCGACAGATGGATCGGTAGCTGGTTTCGGTAATTCTTTAACCGACTCTACCGGCGCATCTTTGATTTCCTTTTTTTGGCGACAACTCTGCGCAACCAGAAACAGCGCACTAATGAGCAACAACCAGCTTATGTGTTTCCTTAGTATTGTTTTCATAAATGAGTTGTATAAAATAAATGCCTTCGCTTAAATCATCCGTTGCTATGCTGAACCGATTCAAACCGGCTTTTGCATTATCTTCCAATAACCGGGATACGAGTCTGCCTTGCTGATCCAGCAAATTAAATTGCAGTCTTTCGGCATTCTTTAAGGTAAATTCTATATGAGCAAAACTCTTTGCCGGATTTGGATAAACGGTTGCAATAGCTGCGGATCCATTTTGTTTATTTAAGCCCAGCCGGGGATCTGTACTTCTTACTTTTCCAATCCAGGTGAGGTTGTTGCTCCCCGATCCATAAGATCCGTTCAGGTAAAAAATGCCGAGTTCGTTGTACCTGCGCTGAATGCCGGTATAATCGCCCCAACGTTCCAGGGTATCACCCAGCATATTGATATTGGAGAGTCCTGTTTTTACAATAACCGGATCTGAATATTCCAGATTTCGATCTACAAACAAGGCCAGTGTTCCCGGAAAACTATTTTTAGATACATAGGAAAGTGTAATCATGGCACTGTTGTTATCTCCCTGGCTTCCTGCATAGGCCATACTCGGATAGCCCACATCCATGGTATCGTAGCCCATTACGCGTCCTTTCAACACCGGTGTAGTGGTAACATGGGAAATGATACCGTGATAGAATCCCGGACTGAACGATGGCTGATACATGCAGTTTCCTACGAACTGAATCTGATCGTCTTCGTACATCGCACAAAGGGAACGTGCATCGTTTGTTTGCAACAACTCTCCGCTGGGTTGAATGGCATTGGGAGGTAATCCATACGCAACATCCGACTTCAGAATAGTGGTTTTCAGTTGCGCATTTCCAGAAGCGATGGTATTGGTCACTTCGTGCAGAAAAACAGTATCGTTATTTAAATCGGAAGGACGCATGGAAATAAAGTATTGATTGGGTCCGTACAATTGTGAACCACCTTTGGCAGGGCAGACGCTCCAGATCGACTTGCCATTGTATTGAATGTCTTCGTAAACGCGCTGATGCAAAGAATCGCCTGCATATCCACCATTCAATTCAACTTGCCAGATCAGTGATTCAATAAATCCGGTTTGCCATGGAGTATTGTCTTTAACCCGGTTAACAGTGATGAACAATTCCTGTTGCGTAAGTGAAATGATGGGGTAATCGCTCCACGAAGCATCGCCCCAGAGATTGCCCGGAATGGCATAAAATTTCCACACCTTGGTAGGGTCTTCCGTTTGTGTAAAACCAACAATGATACGCGTATCGGCACTGGTGGAACCTTGCAAAAACACGGCTACAAAACGATCGTGTAAAGGATCATAAATAATCCGTGGATCGAAGGTACGATTGAGTGTTCCCAATTGATTGGCAATAGTCGCCAGGGTCCTACCCATTAAGAATTTACCCGTATCGTTGTAAATATTATAATTGGTATTGGTAGCGCTAATGATAAACTTTCCGCTGTTGCTGATGGCTATATCGTTATCGTTGGGAGTGCCTTGTGATACATTGCCAAAAAAATCATCCAATACCTGTGGTGCGGGAGAAGAAGATTTCTTTCCCATAGAATTCATTGAACGATTTACATCTGGTTCATTTTTAAATTTTATGCGCTGTTGATCCAATTGCGCTTTGTGCAATCGTGTGGCCGTTTGAGGAAGTGGAGCAGCTGATTTTAACAAAACCAGGGTAGGTTCGTAATCGGCTCTGGCATCCGAAAAATTAACTGTAACAGCCGGGGGCGATTGATGATCGGATACCTTGTAAGTAAACCCGGTTTGAGCGGTAGCACCCATACCGGAGAAGACAGTTAAACAAACAATCAGACGATTTTTCATAAGGGCAAAGTTAAGGAGATAACACGTTAATTGCTATGATATTAGGGAGGTGCTATGTGCTGAGGTGTTTATGAGCTATGAAGGTTCTCTGAATATGTTTAAATCCTGAGTTCATGAATACGTATCTCATAAACACCTATCTCAAATTGTGAGGAGCTATGAGCTTATGAGAAATTCAGTTCTCATTGAAGATTAATCAACTCCTTTCACTTAAAAACTTATCTCTTAAACACATATCTCCTAAACACATATCTCTTAAACACCTATCTCATCCTCCATACAGTTTCCTCTGAATAAACGGATACGTAAAGATACTGATGAGGATAATCGCTGCACCGATATAAAACTGCAGCGACATGTATTCAGAACTTCCGAACAATAGAATAGAAAATCCGATACCATAAATCGGTTCCAGGTTATTGGTTATGATAACGGTTAATGGGGTGAATTTTTTGAGGATATGAATGCTCCAGGTAAAAGCTACTGCGGTGCAAAGTATGCTCAACAACAAGAGGTAGATCCAATCCTCCCAACCGGGGAAGGCAATAAATTCGGTACGCCCTTCGGCAAAAAGCATCATTACATTCAACGTAATAAATGCGCCTGCAAATTCAATCAAGGTAATTTTTATGGGTTCGTGTTTGCGAATAAGACGGCCGTTGTACACGCCAAAAAATGCGGAAGTAAGGGCTGCCAGTATTCCCCATAAAATTCCTGCGATATATACCTGTTCAACATCTATGATGAGCAATAAACCAAACGCCAGAATCAGTCCATAAATCAAATCGCTCCAGTAAAAACGTTTACCCAATAATACGGGTTGCATTAAACTGGCAAATAAGGTTATGGTTGAAAAGCCTGCCATGGTAATCGAAACATTGGAAACTTTGATGGCATGATAAAAGGCAAACCAGTGTAACCCCACAATACTGCCGATTCCGAAGATCTCGAGCAGCGATCGTCCGTCGGTTTTGAGACTCACCCCCTTAAACCGGGCAAATGCGTATAAGGCAATTCCGGCCAACAACAGCCGGTACCAAACCAGATCGAATGCCGGCAAAGAAATGGCCTTTCCAAATACCGGTGTAAATCCCCACAACAGAATGATGGCATGCAGTTGAATGTATTTATTCACGCGCATACTATTTGGGGGATCTAAATATCATAACCATCGCAAGGAAAGAAAAGATCACAACCGGGAGCCAGACTGCAACCGCCGGGTGTATTACGTTCACTACCCCTAACGTTTTAAAAATCTGTACCGTCAACAGATAAACCAGTGTAATAAAAATACCAATTCCCAGATGCAAACCGATGCCACCCCTCACCTTTCGTGAAGAAATGGCAACTGCCAATAGCGTTAAAGGAATAAATGAAAAAGCATTTGCAATGCGTTTATACAATTCCACATAATATTCGTTGAGTTTGGATGACCCCTTTTCTCTTTCACCGCGTATATAATCGTTGAGTTCGGTATTGATCATCGCCGAGATATACTGCGATTTGATGATGAATTCAGACGGACGGATGGGCAATGTTGTGTCTTTAATACTCCCCTTGATCAGGTGCTCCCCTTCAGGGGTAAAAATACGCTGACGAAAATTTTCAAACTTCCACATGCCTTTGTCTTTGTTCCACAACAAGCGGTTGGCAAAAATCCGTTGCACCACTTTACCCTTTTCAAAACGCTCGAGCGTAAGGTTTGTACCCGTGCTATCCAGGTAATTAAATGATTCGATATAGAGCATTGTACCAGGCTCTATCTGCACATGCAGATTCTGCGATTGTATGGTTTTCTTTTCGCGGATATACTCATCTTCGAAAGCCAGTTTGCGTTTTTCACAAACCGGGATGAGATAGGTATTCAAATAAATAAAAGCTCCAACCAGCATCAAGGCCACAATCAGATAGGGTTTTAACACATTGCGGTATTTTGGACCACTGTTGAGGATGGCAATGATTTCCGTATTCTGAGCCAGTTTTGCATTGAAAAAAATGCAGGAAAGAAAAACGAAAAGCGGTCCGAATAATCCGTAAAACCAGGGAAGGAAATAAATATAGTAATCGAAAATAACTGTGATGAGTGCTGGTTTACGCTTGATGAAGTCGTCGATTTTTTCAGAAATATCAATAAAAATCGCGATGAGGGAAAACAACAGCGTTGACAGCATGAAATTTGCAAGAAATTTCTTCATGATATACCTGTCGATAATGCTGATGATGACCATGCTGTTTGTTACCCGCATCAATAATTGAGCCGGTTGGTTATTTTTGTCGGATGTTACCTCCGGCAATAATAAGTTTTTATCAGAAGAATAAGTTGGCAAGCGTTCTTTTTGTAGCTCTGGTCCTGCGTTTGCTTTCGGCAGTTTTCTCAACGGGTTATGGCATGCACGACGATCATTTCATCACCATTGAAGTAGCTCAATCCTGGATCGATGGGGAAAATATGAATGGATGGTTGCCCGATAAAGACAAAGGATTTCAGGAACCCAGCGGACATAGCCTTACCTATCCATCGCTGATGTGCGGCATCCTGTACACACTCGAATCTGTTGGCATTACGCATCCTGCTACCAAGATGTTATGGATCCGGTTGCTTCACGCCATGCTTTCAACATTAGTCGTGTATTGGGGATATAAAATCATGCGACACCTTTACGATGAAAAGATTGGAATTATTTCAGCCTGGGCTCTTGCTCTATTTTGGATGTTTCCGATGTTGGGGGTGCGGAATCTGGTAGAAGTGGTTTGTATTCCACCATTGTTTGCCGGAACCTGGATGGTGTTAAACAATCCGAAACAATTGTGGCGTTTGCTTTATGCCGCAGGTTTGGTTACAGGATTAGCTTTTTCCATTCGATTTCAAACCGGATTCTATTTGCTGGGAATGGGTTTGGCCATTTGGATTCAACAGGGATTTTTACGTGCACTCGTATTCGGAATGGGCGTGATGAGTTCTGTTTTATTATTTCAGGGAATCGTAGATATGTATGTGTGGGGATACCCGTTTGCCGAACTCCGGGGATACATTGATTATAATTTAAAAAGCTCCGGATTGTATCCCAACGGGCCTTGGTATAATTATCTGTTGTTATTAGCAGGAGTTTTAATACCTCCTTACAGTTTCTTCACCTTCTTTGGTTTTGCAAAAGAGTGGAAGAAAATATTGCTGATTGCTTTACCGGTTTTGTTGTTTCTTATTTTCCACTCCTGGTTTCCGAACAAGCAGGAGCGTTTTATTCTTCCCATTGTTCCGTTTTTGCTAATGACTGGATTGGCCGGCTGGCAAAATTTTACTACCGGTTCAGCATTTTGGAAGCGTAACAAACGTTTGTTGAACGGGTTTCTGATTTTTTGTGTTTCGCTGAATATGTTGCTGTTGTTGTTGCTGAGTTTTTCTTCGAGCAAAAAGAACCGGGTGGATGCAATGCTGTATTTATCGCGTTACCGGAATATTTCCTGCCTGGCTATTGAGAACAGCAATCACGCCAACTCGGTGAGTATGCCCAAGTTTTACCTCGATCATCAATGGCCCACGCAGTTGAGCATCCTGAGCGATACCGATATTCCGAAACTGAAAGAAGAACTCCTGTCTCCCGGATTTTGCAAACCACCTTATATCGTTTTTCTGGAAGAAAAAAATATTGAACAACGTTTGGTGCTGATGAAAGAACTTTTTCCTTCCCTAACTTACGAAACCACTATTCAACCCAGTTTTACCGATGAAGTGATGCATTGGCTGAATCCGAAAAACGTGAATCAGGTGACGTATATATACAAAACCGGATTTTGATTTTTGAGGAGCGATGAATCGCGTCTTTACAGCCGTGTATTGATGGTTTTGAGCATAGAAGCTTTCCAGGTGGCGAAGGTTCCGGCTACTATTTGATTCCGTGCTTCGGTTACCAGCCACAAATAAAAACTCAGGTTTTGTTTGCTCGCAATATGCATTCCTAAAATTTCGTTGCAATGCATGAGGTGTCGTAAATAGGCTTTCGAATAGTGTGGTGTGAACTTTTCGTCGATTGGCGAAAAATCCTTTTCCCACTTTTTGTTTTTGATGTTGATGATGCCTTCAGCTGTAAAAATATGTCCGTGCCGTGCGTTGCGTGTCGGCATTACGCAATCAAACATATCAATTCCCAAAGCGATGCATTCCAGTAAGTTTTCCGGAGTACCCACACCCATCAGGTAGCGCGGTTTATCTGTAGGTAAAATACCGCAAACCAATTCCGTCATTTCGTACAATTGCTCCGCCGGTTCTCCTACACTCAATCCGCCAATGGCGTTTCCATCGGCGTTTTTTGAAGCAATGTATTCGGCCGACTGAGTACGCAAATCTTTGTATACGCTTCCTTGCACAATGGGAAACAAACTTTGTTCAAACCCATATTTCGCTTCTGTAATCTGCATTTGCGCAATACAACGATCAAGCCAGCGATGTGTTAAATGCATGGAGTTTCGTGCATAATCATACTCACAGGGAAAAGGAGTACACTCATCAAAAGCCATGATGATATCGGCACCTATGCTGCGTTGAATATCAATGGCTCTCTCCGGTGAGAACATATGCCTGCTGCCATCGATATGCGATTGAAAAAAAACACCTTCTTCCTTTATTTTTCTCATGGCCCCCAATGAGAATACCTGGTATCCGCCACTATCGGTAAGCATGGGTTTTTCCCAATGCATGAAACGGTGAACACCACCGGCAGATTCAAGCACCTCCAATCCCGGTCGCAAATACAAATGATAGGTATTGGCCAGAATGATTTGAGCTTTGATCTCGTTATGCAGGTTTTCCTGGGTTACTCCTTTAACGGTTGCCTGTGTACCCACCGGCATAAAAATCGGGGTTTGAATGATTCCTCTTCCGGTATGGATTTCGCCTGCACGAGCTTTGCTGTGCGCATCGGAAGCGTGCACCGAGAATTTCATAACCTACTCGAAGTGCAAAGAGAATACGACCATTTGCGGTGAAATGTTCTGTATAATACTGGTGTAAATAAAACCATCGTAATGCAAGGCATTGATCATGGTGTTGCTCACCTTGATTTCGGGAGAGAGCTTAAAAAACGGAAAATATATATCCAGGCCAAAACCTGCGTCGTAACCCCAGGTTGATTTCTTCAGTGAAACCACCGGGTTTTTCATGCTGCGGTCTTTTTTGATGGTAGAAGCCAGATCGTAACTATAGCGGGGACCAACAATTACATAAGCCCGAATATTCTTGCGTCGGCTGGATTTGAATTTCACGAGCAATGAAGCATCGCAATAAGCCGATTCTACTTTGACTTCCTTCTTTTGTGTTGGGAATTCGTAGGTAAGATTGCGTTGCACGAATGAAATAACCGGAAACATTAATCGAATATCAAAATGTTTTCCAAGACGCAAGTTGGTGATTCCTCCTAATCCAATTCCCGGAAAGGGTGTCATGGTTACATTTTTAACCGAATCGGTTGCTATTTGACTCATGTAAGTATCAACCCGCATACGCGATGTATTGGTACAAAGCGTAAAGCCAAAGTGCAGCCATTGATTGTCGTACTGCTCCTGATTAGGCTGTGCCACAGCAGTCAGCGTCGAAATAATTCCAACGATGAGGGCAACTATTTTATTCCTGTATACAGAGTACAAATTCCAAAGGTTAAAGGTTTGACAGCTATGTTGGTAAAACCGGCTTGTTGCAAATATGCAGAAAATGCTTCACCCTCGGGAAAATGTTTTACCGATTCGGGCAAATAAGTATATGCATTGCTGCTCTTGCTCACCATTCTTCCCAACATTGGCAATATATAACTAAAATAAAAATTGTACACCTGTTTGAAGGGAAATGATCTCGGTTTCGAGAATTCCAGGACAGCCAATTTGCCTCCCGGCCTTAAAACACGGTGCATTTCCCTGATTCCGGGTAATAAATTCTCGAAATTACGGACCCCAAAAGCTACAGTAACCGCATCAAAACTGCGATCGGAAAAAGGCAATTTCTCGGAATCACCCTTTACCAGGGAAATTTTATCCTGTAAACCTTTCGTTTTCAGTTTTTCACGTCCTTTTTCTAACATCTGGGCCGAAAGATCAACACCGGTAACACGTTCCGGATTCAGGCGCAGCGCTTCTATGGCTAAATCAGCGGTGCCGGTTGCTACATCCAATATCCTGCGCGGGTTCACTTCCTTAAGACTGTTGATAGTCTTACGCCTCCACGAAATATCGATGCCCATGGAAAGAAAACGATTCAGAAAATCGTATTTACCGGCAATATCGTCGAACATCTGCTCGATTTGTTGCTTCTTGGAAGTAGAAAGGGCCTGGTTTGGTTTAATTGTTTTCAAAGTGAACGGGCGCAAAAATAAGGGAAATATGTTTACGACATTGGTTTTCTTTGCAGGATGCGGTTAGCAATCCTTATCATAATTCTCATTATGTCTTCGTGTCAGGAAAACAAAGATTTTCCCTGTCGCACTCCATATACTGAGAAAATGGGTTTTACTGCTTCCGAAAATGCCCTATGGACTTACCATCCTTTTGATACACTCCGTTTCCTTAACCACACAACAGATACCCTTACCTTTATAGCGATGGATTATCAGGAAGGTTATACTTCTTTGCCCAAACCCAATAATCCGGAATGCGGCGACGACAGCGTTGGTTATCCTTTTACTCAAATTCTTTTGAACAATTCCGTTCAGATGCTTGATTGGACTGCCCGAACAGATCAGTTGTCACAACAACTTCGCTTTCTCATTTCGGGCCAATCTTTTGTATTGAATTACTCCAAACTTTTGGCATCCGACAGTTTGTATCTGGATTCTGCAAGCTGGAACGGCATTTCGTTTTATTCCCTCTTTCTGTCTTCACCTGCAGCAGGCGACAGTCTGTATTATAACAACCGCTATGGCATTGTACGTGTAGTAAAGCCCGGCCAATCTTATACTTTATTACCGTGAAAGAACAAATTATTTCCACTTCTGTATTTCTTCAAAGTTGTGCAGCATATACTGAATGTCCTCGACCGGATAAACCTGAATTTGCTTTTATCGGCCGTTCCAATGTGGGAAAATCTTCGCTCATCAATATGTTGTGCAATCATAAAGGATTGGCAAAAGTGTCGGGGACTCCCGGAAAAACGGTAAGCATCAATCATTTTCTGATCAACGACACCTGGTATTGGGTTGATTTGCCCGGCTACGGGTATGCCAAACGTTCGCGCAATTTGCGTGAAGCATGGGAAACAGCGATGCGCGATTATTTTCTGAACCGCGAAAACCTCATGACTGTTTTTGTGTTAGTGGATTCGCGCATCCCTCCTCAAAAAGCGGATCTTGATCTGATCAATAACCTGGGTGAGCATGCTGTACCTTTGACCCTGGTGTTTACCAAAATCGATAAAAATTCTAAAAACGAGACTTCCAGAAATATAGCTGCATTCAATAAAGCATTACTCGAAAGCTGGGAAGAATTGCCTCCGTCGTTTCACACATCATCGATAGAGAAGACCGGGCGAAATGAGCTGATATCTTACATAAAACAGATAGCCAAAACTTTTAAGAAACCGTTTTAGGAGGTTGAACCGCGTTGCGGTTCGGGGCTTTTACCAGCAGTTTAGAGTTATGGGTGTGGAACCGCGTTGCGGTTCGGAGATGCCGATCGGTCACCTGATCTTTTATGGAGGTTGAACCCCGTTGGGGTTCGCAGGATCTGGTCTTGCGCAGATGTTATTGAGGTGGAACCGCGTTGCGGTTCGGGAATGTGAATTGGAAAAAGAGTCTACTTCAGCCATAGGCTTCGGCGAGGCGAATGAATTAACGATTAAATCGTAAACGCATTCCCTTGGTTGATTCATTGAACTTTCCATTCTCAAATACCACCTGACCATTTACAATTGTGTGAGTTACCATGGAATGAAACGTAGTTCCTTCAAACGGACTCCATCCGCATTTGTAAAAGAGATTGTCGCGGGTAACGGTATATTGTTGGTTTAAATCTACCAGCACCAGATCTGCATAATACCCTTCGCGGATAAAACCACGACGGTCGATTTCGAAAAGGATGGCCACATTATGACACATTTTTTCGGCAATGCGTTCGAGGGATATTTTTCCCTGATGATGCAATTCCAGCATGGCATTCAATGCATGTTGTACCAACGGTCCGCCAGATGGAGCTTTCACATAAGGCAATTCTTTTTCGTCGATGGTATGCGGTGCATGATCGGTTGCTATTACATCGATCCGGTTATCGAGCACACCTTGCATGATTGCATCACGGTCGGCTGCTGTTTTAATAGCCGGATTCCATTTTATATAATTGCCTTTTGCCGTGTAATCGGCATCGCTGAACCACAGATGATGCACACACGCTTCTGCAGTTATGCGCTTCTCGGCCAGGGGAATATCGTTGCGGAATAAAGCCAGTTCTTTTTCGGTACTGATATGCAAAACATGCAAACGGGTCTGGTGTTTTTTAGCCAATCCCACTGCAAACGACGACGAAGCATAACAGGCTTCTTCGCTGCGGATCAACGGATGAAAACTGGCAGTTAAACGATTGCCGTATTTGGCCTTGTACACCTCCAGGTTTTGTTTGATGATGGGATCCACTTCGCAATGCGTGGCAATTAAGGTCTTCACTTCACTGAAAATCCTTTCCAGAGATTTCGTATCGTCTACCAGCATATCTCCGGTTGACGACCCCATGAAAATTTTTACACCGCAAATTTTTTGCTCGTCTACCTGCAGCAACTCACCTATATTGTGGTTGGTGGTTCCCATATAAAACGAATAATTGGCCAACGACACTTCTGCTGCACGTGCGTACTTCTCTTCCAGTCGTTCGAGTGTTACAGCATTTGGGAATGTATTGGGCATTTCCATATAGCTGGTAATTCCTCCGGCCACGGCGGCTCTCGACTCGGTATACAAATCTCCTTTATGGGTAAGACCGGGTTCTCTGAAATGCACCTGATCATCGATCAGACCGGGGAATAAATACAGTCCTTCTGCATCAATGGTACGATCGGCTTCCATGGCAATGCCGTTGGTGTCGAGCTTTTCGACGATACCGTTTCGGATCCATACATCGGCATGAACAATAGTACCTTCATTTACAATACGGGCATTTCTGATGAGGAGGGTTGACATGATGGGTTAAATGTAAGTGCAAATCAACGAAGAAATTTGAAGTAATGAATGCTCTTGTTGAAATCATTCAAACGTTGTCATGCATAAAACAAAAATTTCCGCTTATCATAAACTCCCCCCTTCCCGCGTTTATTTGCTAAATTGCCCGTTAACACATGATCTCGTTAGAACAGATACATAAACATTATACAGTAGGCGAAAACCAGCTGCACGTGCTGAAGGGCGTAGATATGCAGGTGCATGAAGGCGAAATGGTTTCCATCATGGGTTCGTCGGGAAGCGGGAAATCTACCCTGCTCAATATTCTGGGGATCCTCGACAATTACGACAGCGGTTCGTATACCCTCGATGGCATTCCCATCCGCAATCTGAGCGAAGCCAAAGCAGCCTATTACCGCAACCGATTGCTTGGTTTTGTATTTCAATCATTCAACCTGATTTCGTTTAAAAATGCAATGGAAAACGTTGCGCTCCCTCTGTATTATCAAAAAATAAGCCGCAAAAAACGCAACCGCATTGCCATGGAGTTGCTGGAGAAAGTGGGATTGGCCGAATGGGCAGAACATATGCCCAACGAGTTGAGCGGAGGGCAAAAACAACGTGTTGCGATTGCACGCGCTCTGATTGCTCAACCCAAAGTAATTCTTGCCGACGAACCTACCGGAGCACTCGATACACAAACAAGTATGGAAGTGATGCAACTGTTAACCGGACTGAACCGCGAAGGATTGACAGTAGTGATAGTAACCCACGAGCACGATATCGCTGCCATGACTCAACGCGTGATTCGCCTGCGCGACGGTATCATTGTGCATGAGGCGGAACATTTAGCTGTAAATATTTAATCAGGATGCGTAAGATTTCGATTAATCCATACCATGTTTGACATCGATAAATGGCAGGAAATTTTTGCAACGCTCCGGAAAAACCGGTTGCGCTCTTTTCTGACCGGATTCAGTGTGGCCTGGGGAATTTTTATGCTGATGGTTTTGCTGGGAAGTGGAACAGGTCTGGAGAATGGAGTGAAGAGTGAATTCAGCGGTGATGCCGTAAACAGTTTGTGGGTAAATAGCGGAAGAACATCCCTAGCTTACGATGGTATACAACCCAACCGCGATATTCATTTTACGTATGACGACCGCACGCTGGTGGCCCAGAACCACAGCGATGCAAAAAATCTGAGCGCGCGTTTAAACTTGTGGATGTTGAATCAGTTTACCTATAAAAAGAAAAACGGAAAATTCAATGTACGCGGTGTGGAACGCGGCATGATGGCTTCTGAGAAAATCGTGATCAAACGCGGACGCTTCATTCATGAGGAAGATGTAAAGCAATCCAAAAAAGTAGCCGCAGTCGGGCAAATGCTGGTGGATGAGTTGGTTGGAAAAGAAGATCCGATCGGTCAATATATCGAGATTGAAGGAATCCCGTTTCTGATTGTCGGGATCTTTACCGACGAGGGCGGAGAAAACGATATGCGTCGCGCATATATTCCAATCACCAGCGGTCAGAAAATTTTTACAGGCAAAGAGGAAGTAGATCAGATTGTACTTACGCTTGATGATATGGAGAAGAGCAAACAAACGGAAAAAGAAATCCGTACGTTGCTCGCCGGCCGCCACCATTTTGATCCCAAAGACGATAAAGCCATTTTTATCTGGAACAACCTCACCGAATACAACCGCATCATTGGAGTTATTACCGGGATCCGCATTTTTGTATGGATCATTGGAATAGGTACTTTGATTGCAGGAATTGTAGGCATCAGCAATATCATGATGATTGCCGTGAAAGAAAGAACCAAAGAAATTGGTATTCGTAAAGCGTTGGGCGCAACACCCTTGAGTATTGTTAGTCTGGTGATTCAGGAATCTGTTTTTATCACCGCAGTATCCGGTTACGTAGGAATGATATTGGGTATTCTCACGCTTGAATCGGCGAAGAGCTGGCTGCCTCCATCCGACTTTTTCAAAAACCCCACAGTTGATTTGCAAATAGCAGTCTATGCAAATTTATTGTTGATCGCTGCTGGAATTCTGGCAGGCTTTTTTCCTGCACGCAAGGCAGCAGCAGTTCGACCAATCGAGGCATTGCGAGACGAATAATTATAGATAGACATGTTTGACGCCGACCGCATAGATGAAATTTACCAAACCCTGAGCCGTAATAAATTACGGACCACTCTCACAGCATTCGGAGTATTCTGGGGTATTCTGATGCTGATTCTGATGTTGGGCTTAGGACAAGGTTTGCAAAACGGAATCACCCAGGCATTCAGCGGAACGGCTACCAATTCATTTTTTGTTTGGGCGCAAACCACCTCTATGCCGTTTAAAGGTTTGCCCAAAGACAGAAGCATTGAATTTCGCAACGGCGATATTGAAGCCATCAAAAAGTTTGTATCCGAAGCGCAGGTAGTAGCACCGGCCAACCAACTGGGCGGCTACCGTGGAGAGAACAATGTAGTGCGCGGTACAAAAACAGCTCCTTTCACGGTGCGCGGAGATTATCCCGAAGCTCGCGCCATTCAAACTATCCGTTTAACCAAAGGTCGTTTTATCAATTACAACGATTTGAAAGAATTGCGGAAAGTATGTGTGATTGGCGAACGTGTCCGACAAATTTTATTTAAGCCGGAAGAAAATCCACTGGGAGAATATTTGCAGGTCAACGGAATTTATTTTCAGGTAGTGGGAACCTACACTACTGATAAAGGTGATGAAGATGCGCAGGAACAATTGCAAACCATCTATACGCCTTTCACTACCTTTCAACAGGCTTTTAATTACGGCGATTTTGTCAGCTGGTTTTCGATCACCTCGAAACCCAACGTTTCGGCATCTGTTGCCGAGGCCAAGGTGCGGGCTTTATTGGCATCGCGTCACAAAATACATCCCGACGACAAGCGGGCTATTGGCAGCTGGAACATGGAAAAGGAATTCAAAAAAATCATGGGACTTTTTAACGGGATCCGCATTTTGGTTTGGATTGTCGGTACCGGAACTTTGCTGGCTGGTGTAATTGGCGTGAGCAATATTATGTTGATTCTGGTGAAGGAACGCACCAAAGAAATAGGAATCCGGCGAGCCATTGGTGCCTCTCCCATTTCCATCATGCGTCAGGTGATGAGCGAATCGGTAGCCTTAACTTTGATTGCCGGTTATCTGGGATTGGTATCGGGAATTCTTTTGCTGGAAGGCATTCAAATGGCCATTGAAGGAGGAACGGATATGTTTCGCAACCCCGGAGTGGATCTGCAAATTGCTTTTAAAGCATTGGGCATTTTGGTTGGAGCAGGTTTGCTGGCCGGATTGATTCCTGCGCGCAAAGCCATAGCTATAAAACCAGTGGATGCATTGCGTGCCGATTGATTAAATTCCAAAAATCAATTTTGAGTTTTCGGTGGTTACGTTGGCGATGGTCTTTAAAGAAACACCTTTCAATTCAGATAATTTTGTAGCGATCTCGACAATATAAGCGCTCTCGTTTCTTTTGCCCCGGTAAGGCACAGGCGCAAGGTAAGGTGAATCGGTTTCGAGTACCAGTTTTTCAAGCGGAACATCAGCAATGGCTGCATCCAATCCGGAGTTTTTATAGGTGAGTACACCTCCGATTCCCAGGTAGAACCCTTCGGCTACAATTTGTTTTGCTTCATCGGCGTTTCCACTGAAGCAATGAAAAATTCCGCGTAAACGGGGGTGTTTCATTTCCTGTAAAATAGAAATACAATCTGCTGTTGAATTTCGGGAATGAATGACGATGGGCAGATCCATTTGAATAGCCCATTGGATTTGTTTTTTAAACGCCATAATCTGTTGTTCTTTAAATTCAACAGACCAGTAATAATCCAATCCGATTTCACCTACCGCATAAAATTTCCTTTTCTTAAACCATTTCTGAATCTGAAACAATTGCTCATCAACATGCGCATCTACTGAACAGGGATGCAGGCCCATCATCGGAAAACAATTTTCGGGATGCGACCAAACCAGGTCGAGCATGGGTTGAATGGAATGTGTATCGATATTGGGAAGAAACAACCGCGTAACGCCCAGATTCAGGCAGCGATGCATCATGGCTTTGTGGTCGGTGTGAAATTGATCGGCGTATAAATGGGTATGGGTATCCGTAAAAATCATAGCGTGTACGTCCTGTTTTTCCATTGTAAGCGGATCGGTAAAATATAATAAAATCCTGTGGCGAGTACTACGGCAGTGTTGTAAAATTCATAGGTCAGCAGAAAATCAATATTCTTGTCGAGACGCATTTTGCTTTGCAATTCGTAAATAGTAATCGACTGACACGATAATTTAATGAGATAAAAAATAAGTGCCAGTTTAAGGTTTAAGAACGCCAGCAAAATAATAGCCGGAGTAAACATTCCGAAAATCATGAAGAGGAACCACCAAAAGAGCGGCAACTCCTTTGCACCGGTTAGCCAGCGTTTGCGTTGTGCCAGCAATACCCTGAACTGATGTATTGCACGCGAATAATTGATCACCTGTGGATTCAAAACATTCTTGGTCCCCCATCCGCGCAAACGCACTTCTTTGTATAATTTATAATCTTCGGTGATGGAAAAATTCAAGGTTTCATATCCCCCGACTTCCCAATAAGCTTCTTTTCGAATGGCCATATTATTGCCGACCGCTGTGCAACTCAAGCCCAGGTTGTACGCACTTTTGAGCAACCCCATATAATACATCCAGTCTACTTCCTGCATCTTACCCATGGTTCCTTCATCGTCGACAACCGTTGTACCCGAAACAATAGCTGTATCTTCTTCAAAATAGGCCAGGAGCTCACGTGCCCAGTTTTTATTTACGGCAATATCGGCATCGGTAATAAAATAAAATTCGCCCTGAGCCAGTCTTGCAAGATGCGCTAATACATTGGCTTTCCCTCTTGCCATGCCCATGCTGTCGGTAATATTGAATACCTTAAAACTCGGATGTTTTTGCGTATAGGCTTCTGCAATTTCCAGAGTACGGTCATTCGACTGGTCGTTGCCAATCAAAAACTCAATTTTATCTTTTGGGTAATTCAACTGATTCAGCGCCGACAAACAACGCCAGATATTTTGTTCTTCGTTGCGGGCAGCAACCAGAATCGAAATAAAGGGAAGTTCATTTTCCGGAATCTGTACCCCTTCTTCATCTTCAAGCCAGAATAAACTGACCATGCTCACGCCCTGCAATAAGATATAGAGACTTAATATGGTAATGGAAGTATAAAAAAGGATTTCAGAAAGATCCGTCATAATGTTTCAAATGTATATCCTTTTTGTTTACAAAATTCAAGCAATTGGGGCAACATCACTTTCATGTTTCTTTCAGCTTTCTCGCTGTCGTGAAACACAATAACAGATCCTGCCCGGATACGCGGTAAAATGATTGAAAGGGCTTTTGCCGGAATAATGGAAACATCAAAATCAAAGGTCATAATATCCCACATCACTACCTGAAACCTTGACTTAAGTTGGTTTATTTGTGCCGGGGTGATTTTTCCATAGGGCGGTCGGAAGAGATCCGAGTCCACTTTTTCGCTGCACAACCGGATATCCTCCAGGTATATATCTACAGGAGTTTTCCATCCCTTCAAATGATGATAGGTGTGATTCCCTGTGCGGTGACCTGCTTCCAATACCTGCCGATATGTTTGCGGAAATTTATGTACATTATCTCCCACACAAAAAAAGGTGGCCTTTGCGTTATAGGTCTGCAACTGTTCCAACACCCATGGGGTAATTTCCGGATGTGGACCATCGTCAAAGGTCAGATAAACCACGGGACGCGTGGTTTTAACCTTCCATGTAACAGAAGGGAATAAACTTTGGACCCATACTGGGATTGTGTAGCTAAACATTATTTTTGTCAATAATAATAAAGAATCTCCGTCAATGAACAAAATAGCCTTGTGTTTCATACTGTTGTTTCTCACCTCATGGCTCCATGCACAGAAATACTGGACGCTGGAAGAATGTGTGAACACCGGATTAAAAAACAATATTACCCTGAAGCAACAGGAGTTGAATAAAGAATCGGCGAAAGCCGATATGTTTCAAAGCCGGATGAATATGCTTCCGAGTGTCAACGCTTCGGCAACCAATAACTGGAACATCGGTTTTGCTATTGATCCGGTTACCAATGCCTCTACTCGAGATGCAACCTTCCGGAGTAATTCGGTTGGTTTAAGTGCTTCATGGACCTTGTTCAACGGATTTCAAAACATGAATAATTATCGCCTTCAGCGTACCAATACACAGGCGATCGATCAGGATGTACTGAATACCAAAAACAATATGGCGCTCCAGATTTGCAATGCCTACCTGCAGGTTTTGCTGAGTATGGAACTGGCTGAAAGCCGCCGTTTGCAAACGCAGGCAACTCAGTTGCAGGTAAACAAGCAGGAAAAAATGTATGAACTCGGCGGATCGAGCAGAACAAAATTATTGCAATTGCGCGCCCAATTATCGAATGAAGAATTGCAGGCAGTATTGGCCGAGAACCAATTGGACCAGGCCTACCTTACCCTTTGGCAAAGCATGAATATTTTGCCCGATACAGTGAATAAAGTAAAGAAACCTGAAGTGGATATGACCAAAATGCAGGATGAAGCCCGTACAGCCGATCAGGTGTTTGAAGCCTATGCACAAAATAGTCCGGAATTGAAAGCCGCTGAACTACGCACCCGCTCTGCTGAAATAGGAACATCCATTGCCGTGGGCGGAAGAAGTCCCCGGTTGAGTCTGGGTGCCGGTTTAAACTCTTTTTATACTACGCAAAATATTACGCCTACAAGTTTTGAGACCAATTGGGTACCCTTTGGATATGATGCAAACAGAAACCCATCCGGATTATTTACACCGGTTTCTTATATCACCGGAACAAAAACAGTTCCTTTCAGCGAGCAGTTCGACAAAAACCTGGGTAAAAATATCGGCTTGCAATTATCCATTCCCATTTTCAACGGCTGGCAGGTAAACAACAATATTCAGAAGCAGCGCATCAATCAGATGAATGCCGGGTTAAACGAACAGCAGGTGCGTAACACAACCTATAAGAATATCAATCAGGCCTACCTCGATTTTAAATCCGCCTTGAAAAAATACGAGTTCAACGTGCAGAACCTGGATGCCAATAAAGAGTCGGCAGCTTTGGCCGATGCGCAATTCAGCCTCGGAGCCATTGGCATGAACGATTATCTGCAGACCCGCAATGCGTATTTGCAGGCAGAAACAAATTTTCTGCAAGCCAAATATGAACTTCAATTTCGCCGCAAGGTGCTCGATTTTTATTTAGGCAAACCCCTCTATTAAACCCATCTTTGAACCATGAGTTCCAGTAAGAAAAATAAAGTGATTTTGTATCTCGGGATCACCGTTGTTGTCCTCATTATAGTTTTGATTTCAGCTAAAAGTGCCGGCTGGATTGGTAAAAATGAAGGTACACGTGTGAGTGTGGGCAAGGTAGAATTGAAAACCATCATCGAATCCGTTTCAGCCAATGGCAAAATTCAACCGGAAGTGGAAGTTAAAATCAGTTCGGATGTATCGGGTGAAGTAAAGGAATTGTATGTTAAAGAAGGCGATTCGGTTATTGCCGGCCAACTGCTCGCCGTGATCGATCCGGAACTGTATCAATCAGCACTTGACAGGGCCGAAGCCATTCTGAGCAATTCAAAAGCTAACCTTGCCAGTGCCCGGGCACGGGTAATCCAAAACGAAGTTCGGTTCAGCGAAATGCAGGCGCAATACGAACGCAATAAAAAATTATACGATCAGAAACTTATCTCCGATGCCGAATTTCAAACGGCCAAATCAGCTTTTGCTGCAGCCAAAGCCGATGAGGAATCGGGCAAACAAAATGTTATTGCATCAGAATACACAGTAAAAACTCAGGAAGCGGGAATTAAAGAGGCGAGTAAGAATTTATCCCGTACCCGCATTTATGCACCGGTAAGCGGAACAATTTCCAAATTATCGGTTGAAAAAGGTGAGCGGGTAGTGGGTACTTCGCAAATGGCCGGAACGGAAATGATGCGCCTGGCCAATCTCAACAATATGGAGGTAAGTGTGGATGTAAACGAAAACGATATTGTAAAAGTAAGTATCGGTGATACCTGCACCATTGAAGTGGATTCATACAACAACCGGAAGTTTGAAGGCATCGTAACCGAGGTGGCCAATTCAGCCACCACATCAACAGCAGCCTCTTCCGACCAGGTTACCAATTTTGTGGTCAAGATTCGCATTCTACGTCAGTCTTACGCCGATCTCACCGAATCATTTGGTGTGCAGAAATCGGTTTTCCGTCCGGGCATGTCGGCTTCGGTCGAAATTCAAACCGAAACCGCTCACGGCGTTTTAGCTGTACCAATTGAGTCGGTAACGCTGAAAAGCAAGTCGCTGCTCGACACCACCAACGTGAAAGCCGCAAAAAAGACAACTCCGGTTGCAGGTAAAACCAACGATGATATAGAAGTTGTATTTGTACACCAAAACGGCGAAGTGGTATTAAAGCAAGTAAAAACAGGCGTTCAGGACGATAAGTACATTCAAATCACCGAAGGCTTAACGGCCAGAGATGAAGTGGTTACCGGACCATACAGTGCCATTTCGCGTACCCTCAAACAGAAAGACAAGGTAAAAGTGGTGGAGAAGAGCGAATTGTTTGAGGCCAAAGACAAATCCGACAAATAAAATAAAGTTGACGCGTATAGGAAAATCTCCTATATTTGCTGCCGTATTATTAATCAATTGACGAGGGGACCGAAAGTCCCCTCTCTTTTTGGAATATGGACATCATCCGACAAATAGCAGAATGGGCACATGGATTTCTCGATAAAACCATGTTTGTAGTTGACGTGGAAAACAAACCCGGAAGCAATAAAATCAGTGTTTACATTGATGGCGACAATGGCGTAACCATTGAATCCTGCCGGATGTTATCGCGTTACCTGAGTGAAATGCTCGACGGACTCGACTACGGCGACAAGGCTTATTACCTGGAGGTGTCGTCGCCCGGAGTGGATAAACCATTGCAGTTTCCACGCCAGTATCGCAAGCATATTGGCCGCGAAATGCTGATCCGGTTAACCTCTGCAACCGAATTGACCGGTAAATTGATGGAAGTAAATGAGCAGGGAATTGTATTGCACCTGAAAGATAAAAAGAAATTATACAAAGAGGCCAAAGAGAAAGCGATTGCCTTTGAAGAAATCGCCGAATCAACCGTTTTGATCAGTTTTAAACAATAACTAAATAATAGATAGAGTATATGCATAGCGTAGGATTAATTGACTCCTTCAGTGAGTTTAAAGAATTCAAAAACATCGATCGTGTTACCATGCAACGCGTTCTGGAAGATGTGTTCCGCACCATGTTACGTAAAAAATACGGTACCGATGAAAACTTTGATGTGATCATCAACGACAATAGCGGTGATTTGGAAATATGGCAGAACCGGACCATTGTACACGATGGGGAGGTGGAGAACGAACGTTCACAGATTTCGCTCAGTGATGCCAAAAAAATTGAACCCGATTTTGAGGTCGACGAAGACGTAACCGAAGAAGTAAAACTCGAGGTATTTGGTCGCCGTGCTATTTTATCGGCCCGTCAAACCCTGATGTCGAAAGTACTCGAACTGGAAAAAGACGAGCTGTACAAGAAATACAAAGACCGCGCAGGCGAAATCGTAACCGGCGAAGTATACCAGGTTTGGAAGAAAGAACTGATGATCCTGGATGACGAAGGAAACGAATTGTTGTTGCCGAAAAACGAAATGATCCCTGCCGACCATTTCAAGAAAGGCGATTCGATTCGTGCCGTGGTGTTAAAAGTGGAAATGTACAACGGTTCACCGCGCATTTTACTTTCCCGCACGTCGCCGGTATTCCTTGAGCGTTTGTTTGAACAGGAAGTTCCTGAAATTATCGACGGGGTTATTACCATCAAGAAGATTGTACGCGAACCCGGAGAACGGGCTAAAGTTGCCGTTGAATCTTACGACGACCGCATTGATCCGGTGGGAGCCTGCGTAGGTATGAAAGGTTCACGGATCCATGGAATCGTTCGCGAATTGCGCAACGAAAACATCGATGTGATCAATTATACCACCAACCTGCAGCTGTTGATTCAACGTGCGTTGAGTCCGGCTAAAATTGTAAGTATAAAACTGGATGAAGAATCGAAACGTGCTGCTGTTTACCTGAAACCCGACCAGGTTTCGCTGGCTATTGGTAAAGGCGGGCACAATATTAAACTGGCCGGCAAATTGGTAGCTATGGATATCGACGTTTACCGCGAAAGCGATGAAGACGAAGGCGATATCGACCTGGAAGAATTTGCCGACGAGATCGATGGATGGATTTTGGACGAACTCAAAGGAATTGGTTGCGATACTGCGAAATCGGTATTGAACCTGACCGATGAAGACATCATTCGCCGGACCGAGCTGGAAGAAGAAACCGTAAAAGAGATCCGCAAGATCCTGCAATCGGAGTTCGAATAAGCCTTTTTCCTCATATTCCGACCTCAAAAACCTTGAGAAAACCGGAAATTGGGATAATCAGGCTCGTCGGAACATTGAATTAAAATCGCGATATTCGCGAAGTATTATTGGAAGAAAGAAAACTGAATGAGCGAAAACACAGGAACAATTAGGCTGAGTAAAGCGGCAAAAGAGATTGGCGTTGGTATTGGAACCATCGTTGAGCATCTGGGTAAAAAGGGCCAGAAAATAGAATCGAACCCTAATACTAAAATTACGGATGAGCAGTACAACTTGTTGCTTACTGATTTTCAGAGCGACAAGAAAACCAAAGACGATGTCAAAATGCTCAGCAACAAGGCTAAAATCGTTAAAAAGGAAGAGCCCGTTGCTACTACTCCTGCGCCCGTGAAAGTAAAAGAAAGGGTTGCTGACGAAGAGGATGACGATGATGGCATCCTGATTAAGTCGAGTATGGTTCCCGAAAAGAAAGCTGAAGCTCCTGCTAAAGAGATCCCGGTTAAGAAAGAAGAACTCAAACCTGAACCAGAACCGGTACCTGTTGCAGAAGTTAATCCTGAACCTGAGACTTCCGACAAACTCAAATTTACTGTTGTAGGCAAAATCAATCTGGAACAGGTTGACAGCAAGTCTAAAAAAGGCCGTAAACCAAAAACTGAAGAGGTTGTTCCGGAAGTGGTAGCAGAAAAGAAAACTACAAAAAAGAAAACCGAAGAACCGGTTGCCGAAATCGTTCCGCCTCCAACTGAGGTTGCACCTCCCGTATTACCGGAAGCACCTGTTGCTCCGGTTGAACCGGTTGAACCATCGCGCATGGAACCCAATTACGAAAAACTTTCGGGTTTGAAAGTAATGGGTAAAATCGTATTGCCGGTTGAACAACCTTCGAAAAAACAAACTCCAGTTGCTTCTTCTGACGATGCCCTCAAAAAGAAACGTCGCCGGAAAACCAATTATGTGGCCGGAAGCAACGATATGGATCAAAAAACCATCGATGCCAACCGTCCGCCTCAAACCGGACCGGGTAATACCGGTGGCGGAACATCCCGTCCTCCTTTCAACCGCGATAATAACCGTCGATTTGGTGGTGGTGGTGGAAACAGACCACCATTTAACCGTGACGCCAAACCGGCTGATCCGAAAGCTGAAATTACCGATAAGGAAATTCAGGATAAATTAAAAGCCACATTGGCCCGACTCAATCCGGGTAGTAAAACCCCGAATATTGGTTCGGTACGTTCCAAATTGCGTAAGCAGAAGCGCGATGCCGCAGCCGACAGACGTGAAGAGGAAGCCATGGAACTGGAAAGTCAACGGAAAATTCAGGTAACCGAATTCGTAACAGCCAATGAATTGGCAAAAATGATGGAAGTGCCGATTACCAATATTATTTCGGCCTGTATGACCCTGGGACTGATGGTATCCATCAACCAACGTCTGGATGCAGAAACCATCTCTATTGTAGCCGATGAATTCGGTTATGAAGTAGAATTTGTTTCGGCAGAAGATCAGGATACCATTGAACTGGAACAGGATGAACCGGAAGATCTGAAACCACGCGCTCCGATTGTTACTGTTATGGGTCACGTCGATCATGGTAAAACCTCTTTGCTGGATTATGTGCGTAAAGCCAATGTAGTAGCCGGTGAGGCAGGTGGTATCACCCAGCATATCGGCGCTTATGAAGTAACGCTGCAAAGCGGTAAACGCATTACCTTCCTCGATACACCGGGTCACGAAGCCTTTACGGCGATGCGTGCACGGGGTGCAAAGGTGACCGATATTGTAATTATTGTAATTGCTGCCGACGACAGTGTGATGCCGCAAACCAAAGAAGCCATCAGCCATGCGCAAGCTGCCGGTGTACCGATTGTTTTTGCTTTGAATAAAATCGACCGCGAAGGTGCCAATCCGGATAAAATCCGCGAACAACTTTCGGCCATGAATATTTTGGTGGAAGAATGGGGTGGCAAATACCAGTGTCAGGAAATTTCAGCCAAACAAGGGTTGAATATTGAATCCCTGCTCGACAAAGTATTGCTCGAAGCCGAGATCCTCGATCTGAAAGCCAATCCAAATCGTCGTGCTGTTGGAAGCGTGATTGAATCTACCCTCGACAAAGGTCGTGGAATTGTAACTACCGTATTGGTTCAAACCGGAACCTTGCGTGTGGGCGATCCGATTCTGGCCGGTATGCATCAGGGTAAAGTAAAAGCCATGTTCGACGAACGCGGTAACCGCATTACCCAGGCCGGACCATCAGCCCCGGCGGTAATTCTTGGATTCGACGGAGCACCACAGGCCGGCGACAGCATCATAGTCACCAAATCGGAACAGGAAGCCAAAGAATATTCAACCAAGCGTATGCAATTGCAACGCGAACAAGGTATCCGTACGCATAAACATATTACGTTGGACGAAATCGGTCGTCGTTTGGCCATTGGAAACTTCAAGGAATTGAAGGTGATTGTGAAAGGCGACGTGGATGGATCTGTTGAAGCATTGAGCGATTCGTTGATCAAGCTTTCTACAGAAGAAGTTCAGGTAAGTGTAATCCTGAAAGGGGTTGGACAAATTTCCGAGAGTGATGTTACACTGGCCTCGGCATCTGATGCCATCATCGTAGCATTTAATGTTCGTCCATCGCCTCAGGCACGCAAACTGGCCGAACAGGAAGCCATCGATATCCGCATGTATTCCATCATTTACAATGCCATCGAAGAAATCAAGGCGGCTATTGAAGGAATGCTTGCTCCTACCGTGGAAGAAAAAATTACCGGAAACGTGGATATCCGCGAAGTATTCAAAATCACCAAGGTTGGAACCATTGCAGGTTGTATGGTTACCGATGGTAAAGTATACCGCAATTCGAAAATCCGTCTGATTCGCAACGGAGTTGTAATTCACGAAGGTGAACTGGCTTCTCTCAAACGATTCAAAGACGATGTAAAAGAAGTAAGCAGCGGTTACGAGTGCGGATTGAATCTGGCTAATTTCAACGAAATTGAAGTGGGCGACAATATTGAAGCCTACGAAATTGTGGAAGTGAAGCGGAAGTTGAAGTAAAATCAGACTTTAACCAGCGTACCTGTTCTTCTTACCCAATACTTTTCTAACGCAAACGCGGCATAACCTATTGACGCAAAATTTGGCTCTACAAAAGCCAGGATGATTACCAGTACATATACAAAAACCGGAAATACAATTTCCCTTGAAATAATTCTTACGTCCTGGTCAAAATCCGACACGCGCAAATTGTTAGCGGGATTCAGTATATACTTAAACTGGAAATAATTCAAAAACCTGGCCATAATATAATTCATATTATAAATTAATAATGGTACTGCGCTAGGCGCATCAATATTTTCTAATACAAAAGCAGTAGAGAACGGTATAAACGCAA
>Ga0172379_10000484_pt1 | contig 99560 bp, 107 predicted proteins | sample GrowelOW334metaG_FD_119756 | JGI IMG/M metagenome (GOLD analysis project Ga0172379, IMG submission 119756) | Groundwater microbial communities from an aquifer near a municipal landfill in Southern Ontario, Canada - Groundwater well OW334 metaG | ecosystem: Environmental > Aquatic > Deep...
ATACCTTACTTGGTATAACACCGAAAAACCGCACCGAAGCCTTGCTAAAATGTCCCCATTGCAGTATTTTGTAAATAACTTTACTAGTCCTCAAAAGTCCAATATGTTATGGACCGCGACAACACCTTGACATATCCCTATAAAACTGCTATAATCTTAAGTTATATGAAGAAATATCTTCCAAATTTAATAATAATGATTTTAATAGCAGTGCCATTTGTCTTTTTGGTGTACTATTATAGCGGATTGCAAAAATCTTCAGTCCAAACCGGTTCAAGCACATCAAGCTATTCTTTCGAGTATTTTGGCATTGTAAAAGCAAATCAACAAATTTCCATATCTTTAGAAGATAACTATTTTTATTATTCATACGGTGTAACTCACGAACCTCTTCAAAGTTTGCCTAACTAAAGTTTTCTGGTAATATTGAAATAATGTTGCCTTATTTTAATTTTCAAAAAATTGCACTCGGACCTGTAAATTTACAAATCTGGGGTATTTTTTTTGCATTAGCATTGATTGTTAGCTCGATAATATTTTTAAAAAATATACAAAATAAACATATTAACTCTGACGCGGGATTAGAATTTATAATCTGGTTAATAATCAGCATAATTGTAGGTGCTAGAGTAGGTTATGTGATTTCGCATTTAAATGAATATAAAAATATTATTGATATATTTAAGATTTGGCAAGGTGGGCTCGCGATGCTTGGCGGTTTGATCGGCGGACTTGTAGCCGCGATGATATTTGCTAGATATAAAAAAATAAATTTCTTTACTGTTGCTGACAGCATGGCACCGGCGGTTGCAGTTGGAATTGCTATCGGCAGAACAGGTTGTTATTTGGTTGGCGAACATTTAGGAAAAGCAACAAATTTTTTTCTCGGCGTCAAATATAATAATCAAGTTGTGCATCAAACAGCACTTTACGAAATATTTATTAGTTTAATTATTTTTGCAATTTTGACATTTTTAAGCAAGAAAAAATTGAAATCGGGCGCCATTTTTACAATATTTTTATTATTATATGCAATAGGTCGTTTTATTATTGAGTATTTTAGAATTAATGAGCCCGCGTATTTATTTTTTACTTATACGCAATGGATTTGTTTAATAATAATTATTATTTCAGCTGCAATAGTTAAGCGCAGGAGTTTTTTAAAATCATAAATTTGTATATAATTGATTTATGAATGAAAATTATACTCATGACCCAATTTGTAAAATGTATATTTTAAAAGAAAAAGCCGCGCAAACACTTAATTACGAAAATATTGATTATTGGTTTTGTTCGGAGGAATGCAAGAAAATTTTTGAAGCAGAACCAGACCGGTATAAAAAAAATACCACAAATTATTAATCCGCCAAAGGAGAAAGGAATATGATGTTAAGAGGAGATGAGTCAATTGCCGAAGTACTGCAAAGATATCCCAAAACCGAAAAAGTTTTAGCTGACCATTTTAAATCAATGTGCCTGCATTGTCCCATGTCAACACTCGAAACATTGGAACAAGGTGCAGAGGCACATGGCATAAAAATAGAGGACTTGCTAAAAGATTTGGATAAAGTAATTAAAAAAGGAGAGTGATGAAGTCAGATCTGGTAATAATCGGGGGAGGCCCGGCTGCTCTTGCCGCCTCAATTTATGCTTCAAGATATGGTATAAAACACAAAGTTCTAGCACATAGCTATGGCGGAGAAATGGCCAAAGCCTATTTAGTTGAAAATTATCCCGGTTTTCCTCAAATTCGAGGTTATGAATTGGCTCAAAAAATTCAAGAACAGGCTGCTTCCTACAAAGAAGCCGAATTGATTACAACAAAAGTTGATGAGGTTAAAAAAACAGATGATCATTTTATTGTAACAACGGAAAACGACCAATATGAAAGCAATGCTATTCTGCTTGCTTACGGACTCAAAAGAAAGCACTTAAATGTTGATGGTGAAAAAGAATTTGCCGGCAAAGGCGTTGCATATTGTGCAACATGCGATGCTCCATTTTATAAAAATAAAACTGTTGCAGTAATTGGCGGAGGAAATTCAGCCTATACCGCAGCTATCATGCTTGCAGGTTACGCGACAAAAGTTTTTCTAATAATGATAGAAAAAACACCAATAGCGGAAAAAATATGGATTGAAAAATTACAAAATCATAAAAATGTCGAGGTTTTGTATGAAAACAGCGTAAAGAAGATCGAAGGTGAACAGACTGTTAATAATATAGTATTAAACAAAAAATACAATGATTCAGAAGATTTGGAAGTTCAGGGGATATTTATTGAAATTGGATATGCGCCTGATTTAACATTTGTTAAAATGTTGGAAATTGAAACTGATCCAACCTCAAGAATTAAAGTTGATAAACTTGGAGAAACAAATATAGAAGGAGCCTATGCTGCCGGTAATATTTGCGACAGGTTTGGCACTTTTGATCAGATAATTGCAGCCGAAGCATCAGGCATAGCCGCTACTTATGGCATTTATTTGTATCAACAAAAACACAATAGCTAAACTGTTTCGAACTTTTGACTCTAAAGGTTTGGCTTTCTCCTGTGGATATCTTTTATAAGGTACAATGAATTATTCAATATTTTCTCTAGTCAAACCTGTTAAATTATGTTATTTTATTAGGACTTGACACTTACAGAGTAAGAAAGAGAAAATAAGAAGTGAAGTTTCTCGAAAATCGAGAATCAAAAAACCACTACGAAAGGAGGTGATATAAAATGGCATATAGCGTTGTTTCAAAAAAATCCGGTAAAACCTATTTCTTGCACTCCAAAGAAGTTACACTTCGAGGCGGAAGACAGCAGGTTATTTACTACTTTGCTGGTGAAGAAAAAGAAAATGCAATCGATGATCTTCCATCAGGATACGTTGTAATGGAAAACTCAAGAACCGGTCTTCCAATGTTAAAAAAGGGTTAAATCGGTTTAAAAGCCAAAAACAAAGGTCCCTATTCATAGGGATTTTTGTTTTTTATTAACATTAAAATATTTTTTTTCAAGGAAGCTGAAGAAATATTACGCTTTTAAAAAATTACTTGCCCGTAGGGATGCTTGCACTGTAATTTTTTAAGAAAGTAATATTTCTGAAGTGCTCCTTGAAAAATCGTGTAGGGGGTTGGGTTTAAAAGGGATAGGGGGACGACCTCGAAATGAGTCCCCCTGTCACTTTTAATAAAAAAATAAATATAAATCCTTTAAATAAAAACCATTTTATGTTAAATTATGATTAACATGAAAAAGAAAACAGACCTTATTTTCAGCCTACTTTTGGTTCCGCTTGATGCTTTAATGGTTATCTGCGGATTTATAATTGCTTATTATTTTAGAACAAATTTAGAAATAGTACCTGTAAAAGGTAGCGTTTGGGATCTCCCGCACTATATTAATTTTGCTTTGTATCTCCTCCCTATTTGGCTGGTAATTTTTGCGCTTGAAGGACTTTACAGTGGAAAAAGAATTAAAAGCGGTATTAAAGAACTAACAAGTATATTTATGGGTGTTTCCACCGGAACAACTGTTGTTGTTATCTGGATTTTCTTTTCAAAAACAGAGTTCTTTTCAAGACTTATTGTACTTTATATCTGGCTTGCAAGCCTTGTAACATTAATTTTAGGACGGGCATTAATAAAAATAATTCAAAGATTTTTGTATCAATACAACATCGGGACAAAAAAAATAATTATTGCCGGCTGGGACAAGCATGTGGCATATTTGGCCGGACGAATACAAGATAATAAAGGATATGGATTTCAGATAATCGGATATTTAAATGACAATAAGCTAGAAAATGATTTTAAATATCTTGGCTCAATCGAAGACTTTGAAAAAGTTATTAAGGAAAAAAATATTGATGAAATATTTATATTTGATAAAAATATTACCGATGACAGAATGTCAGAAATTCTGGCGATAAGTAATATGAATAATGTGGTTTTTAAGGTTATACCAAACTCGCTTGAAATGAAAGCATCAAATATTGATGTTTATGCTATGGAAGGAGTTCCGATTTTGCAATACAGAAGAACTCCACTTGCAGGCTGGGGGAGAATTTTTAAAAGATTTATCGATCTTCTTGGTTCTGCTTTAGGCTTAATTATATTGTCTCCATTTTTTTTGGTTATTGCTATTATTATTAAACTTGACTCAAAAGGACCTGTATTTTTTAAGCAGGAAAGAGTTGGGCAAAATGGCAATTTTATGTTTTATAAATTTAGGTCAATGAAATTAGGAGCTGAAAAAGAACATGAAGAATATATTAAAAAATACGGCAACATGTTTAAGCTTAAAGACGATCCGAGAACAACAAAATTTGGTAGATTTTTAAGAAAAACCAGTCTTGATGAACTAGCACAGCTGATTAATGTATTTAAGGGTGAGATGAGTCTTGTTGGCCCTCGTCCGCCAATGGTCGAAGAAGTTAAATTATACAATCCTTGGCAAAAACAACGTTTAGGCATTAAACCTGGCTTAACAGGTCTTTGGCAAGTTTCCGGTCGAAGTGATATTAATTTTGATGAATGGGTAAAATTAGATATTTATTATATTGAAAACTGGTCGCTTTGGCTAGATATAAAGATAATTCTTAAAACAATAGAAGTCGTATTTTTAGGAAAAGGGGCATATTAATGAAAGTTGCAATCGTCCATGATTACTTAATCAAACTTGGAGGAGCGGAGCGAGTTTTGGAAAATTTACATGAACTTTATCCTGACGCTCCTGTCTATACTTTTTTATATAACGAAAATAAAACTCAAGGTAAATTTTCCAAATGGGACATCAGGCCATCATCTTTAAATAAAGATCCGATTATTAAAAATAAAATTTCTTTTGCTCGCGCATTAATGCCAATGGCAGCTGAACAATTTGATTTAAGTGAATATGATGTAGTAATTAGTAATTGCCACGCTTTTAGCAAAGGTGTAATTACAAAACCCGAAACAGTACATATCTCTTACTGCCACACGCCAACTCGTTTTTTGTGGTTTAAGGCTGATGAAGCGATCAACCAGATGGGTTGGTTCAGTCGAAAATTAGCGCCTTATGTCTTAAATTATTTAAGAATATGGGATGTTCAATCTGCTGATCGAGTTGATTATTTTTTAGGCAATTCAAAAAATGTTTGCCAAAGAATTAAAAAATTTTATCGCCGAGACAGCGAAATTCTTTATCCGCCGGTAGATATTAATAGATTTCAATTAAACGAAAATGAAGGAGACTATTATTTAATTGTTTCTAGACTTGAACCACATAAAAAAGTGGATCTTGCAATCGCGGCATTTAATGATCTTGATCTGCCACTAAAAATTATTGGTGATGGTACAGAATTAAATTATTTAAAATCATTAGCCAAGGAAAATATCGAATTTTTAGGTGAATTAAACGATGAGGCAGTTGTAAAATATATTTATGGATGTAAAGCCTTTATTTATCCCCAAGAAGAAGATTTTGGCATTACTTCTCTTGAAGCGCAAGCGTGCGGCAGACCGGTTATTGCATATGGTAAAGGCGGAGCGCTGGAAACGATTGTGGAAGGAAGAACCGGAGAATATTTTATGGAACAGTCAGCCGGTTGCCTTGCAGACACTATAAGAAATTTTGATCCAAAAAAATATAAATCTAAAGAAATTAGAGAAAATGCTGAAAAGTTTAGCGAAACAAGTTTTAAAAATAATGTTAAAAAGTTAGTTGAAAAATATTATAATGAGTATAATAAGAATAAATAATTCACTTCCGTCAGTTGGCGGGTGGTATAAAGGAGAAAAATGGAACTTAAAGATTATATTAAAATATTAGCCGGAAAGATTTGGATAATAATATTATTCGCCGTAATTGTCGGGGCATTATCATTTTATTTTGTAAACAAAAAACCAACAACATATTCAGGATTTAGATCTATCTCAATCACACGAGAAGAAAAAGCCGATGCTTCATATTATCAATATGACGGTTATTATTCTTTAAATTCAGCAGTTATTCAGGCAAAAGGGTTGTCATCTTGGCTTGGTTCTCCCTCTGCAATTATTGAAATGTATAAATTAGCAGGTCAGACAGCACCATCGGTTGATGATAAAACAGCCAAAGATTTTGCAACTATAAAAAATGATTTAAATTCGCCAGTTGTAACTATATCAATGGAAGATACAGATAGAAATATATTACTGGAAAAGCTAAGTTCGATAGATTCTTTGGTAAATGATTACTTTAAAGATTCAAATCAAAAATCAGAATATATTATTAAAATAAGTGATAGTTCTGTTGTTGAAAATACAGAAAATTCAACAATCAGCATAATTGCCGGTTTTATTTCAGGGTTAATTATCGGCATCGTATTTGCATTTGCAGTAGAGTATTTCAAAAACGATAAGTAAATGTTGACACAAGGAGGGCTTGTTTGAAGCAAGTTTTTGATATCGTTAGAATTCCAAAGCCTCTTATTGAAGAAAGAGAAATTTCTACAATTGAAAATTCTCATTTATTAAATAAAGCTAATAGAAAAAAAAGAAAAGTAAGGCCTATTCATGTAAGCGCTAGTTTTACTTTTTTAGCATTTTCCATGTCATTTGTGGGCATGTTTTTTAATGCAAGGCAAGATTTAGCGCTAAAAGCTCAACTCGCCTCAATTGTTTCAAATAAAGGTAAATATTTAGTTGTTTTTCAAAATGACGCTGAGCTTAGGCCGTCAGGTGGTTTTATCGGATCTTACGGCACGATTGATTGGGATAAAGGCATAAAAAAAATTGAATTCGGAACTAATGTTTATAAGATTGATAAATCTTTTGAAGAAGTTAAATATGTTACTCCACCTGCACCAATTCAAAAATATTTGGGCGTAGAAAAATGGGCTTTTCGCGACTCAAATTGGGCTTTAGATTATAGAGACGCTGCAGAAAATATGGCTTGGTTTTATGAAAAAGAAACAGATCAAGCAATCGACGGGGTGATTACAGTAAACACTGAAGCAGCAATTGAGTTACTACAAAAAACTGGAGAAGTGAAATTAGATAAATATAATTTAGTCATTAACGCGGGAAATTTTAGAACAATCATTCAAGAACAAGTTGAAAAAAATTACTACGAAAATTCTGATAATAAAATTATTAATGAACCAAAAGCGATTTTAGCGGATTTGATGAAAGTAATGGAACAAAAAATATCTAATCAGCCCAAAAGCGATATGATGCAGTTTGCTCTCGGACAATTAAATAAAAAAAATTTAATGTTATATTCAAAAAATATTTCAGTAGAACAAGCAATCAATCAATTTAATTGGGGCGGCGCGATAAGAACATCAAATCAAGATTATTTATATATTAGTAGAGCAAGTCTTGGCGGTGGAAAGTCAAGTAAAAATGTTAATGAAAATATTTCTTATAAAATAGAAAAAAATAACAGCTCTTCGCTTTTTATCACTCGTACTCATACTGGAAATGGAGTTTATCCTGATGCGGCAAATTCAACTTATTATCGAGTTGCTATTCCAAAAGGTTCAATTATTTCATCTGTTAAGATTGACAATAATGAATTGAAAGACACAGTCGATCTTTATTCGGAATACAATAGGGATATTGTTGGATTTTTATCAAATGTTGCTCCCGGATCAAGTCAAAATATTCAAATTAATTATATCCTGCCCTTTAAAATTCAAGACAATTATTCACTCTTGATCCAAAAGCAATCTGGAGCTCCTTTTGAAACTTATAACATTAATATTATGGGTGAAACAAAATTTCAAGGTGAGCTACAAAGCGATTTAGAATTAAAGTAATTTATTTTCAGGTTTAAGAAATATACTTTTAACTTGTGGATAATTGCCATTTTTTCGCGTTGTTATTACCTTATGGATGTGATACTATTAGATTGTGATGAATCATATTGATTACCTTTAACTAAGGAGATTTTTTAATGCCTAAAGATCAAATCCAATCAGAATATACCGCAAAAGAAATTACAGTTTTAGAAGGGCTTGATCCGGTTCGAAAGAGACCGGGAATGTATATCGGTGGAACCGGAATTGAAGGACTCCACCATTTAGTTTGGGAAATTATAAATAATTCTATTGATGAAGCAATGGCTGGTCAAGCCGACACAGTTACAGTTGATCTGCTTGACAATAATGTGGTCTCGATTATGGATAATGGACGCGGTATTCCGGTAGATATGCACCCAACTACAGGTAAATCCGCTCTTGAGACAGTTATGACAATATTGCATGCAGGAGGAAAATTCGGAGGCGCTGGCTATAAAACTTCCGGAGGCTTACACGGAGTTGGTATTTCGGTTGTAAATGCTCTTTCCGTTTGGACCGAAGTAGAGGTTTATAAAGATGGTAAAACCTATTCTCAAAAATATGAACGCGGTAAAACAGCAAATACATTGCAGGAAAAAAATCTTCCTGAAAATGAAAAAGACAAATCAGGCACACGAGTAACATTTGCTCCAGATCCGGATATTTTTGAGCGTATTGAGTTTAATTGGGACACGATCCTTGACTATTGTCGACATCAGGCATATTTGACAAAAGGAATTCATATTAATGTTACCGATTGCCGCAATGGCGCTCAAAAACCGTATTATTTTTATTTCGAGGGCGGCATTATTTCTTATGTCAGACATTTAAATAAAAATAAAATCGCTCTTTCAGACACTCCTTTTTACGTTGATAAAAGCATTGATGACGTAAATGTTGAAGTCTCACTCGCTTATACCAATGATTACAATGAACATGTTTTTACTTTTGCCAATAATATTTTTAACCCGGAAGGCGGAACGCATCTTACGGGATTCAGATCCGCACTAACTCGCGTAATTAATGATTATGTTAAGAAAATAAATAATGTAAAAGACAATATTATTTTATCCGGCGATGATGTTAGAGAAGGCTTGACTGCAGTTATTTCCGTGAAATTACGAGATCCTCAATTTGAAGGTCAGACAAAAGCAAAGCTTGGTAATCCCGAAATACGAAGTATTGTTGAGAATGTTACAGCTTCCGGTTTAAGCTACTATTTTGAAGAAAATCCAAATGAAGGTAAAAAAATTATTGAAAAATGTACTCTTTCTGCTCGAGCCAGACTTGCCGCTAAAGCAGCTCGTGAGACTGTTATCAGAAAAGGCGCTCTTGAGGGTATGACTTTACCGGGGAAGCTTGCCGATTGTTCCAGTCGAAATCCCGCGGAGTCAGAAATATATATTGTAGAGGGAAATTCAGCTGGTGGTTGTTTTTCCGGTGATACTAAAGTTGCTCTTGCAGATGGTCGTAATTTATCCTTTATTGAGCTTATTTCGGAAAACAAAATGGGCAAAATAAATTATTGTTATACAGTAAACAATAAAAATGAAATAAAAATAGCTCAAATTAAAAATCCACGTCTTACTAAAAAACAAACCAAAGTAATAAAAATCACATTGGATAATGGCGAAGAGATTATTTGTACTCCAAATCATAAATTTATGGTCCGAAATGGTTCCTATCTTGAAGCGAAAGATCTCAAACCAACTATCAGCTTAATGCCGCTAAATCGTAAAATATCTGTTATCGAAAATAGAATTACCATAGAAGGCTATGAAATGGTCTTAAATCCCGCAACACATAAGTGGATATTTACTCATATGCTAGCTGATCAATATAATCTAGAAAATAATAAATATATTGCTGCAATCGGTCAACATCGACACCACGCAGATTTTAATAAACTGAATAATAGCCCCGAAAACATTATAAGGATTTCTTCTAAGTCACATTTAGAAATTCATCGTCAACATATATCAAAAACACTGCATCGACCGGAAGTAATAGAAAAATGTCGAAAATTAAAACAAGATCCAAAATTCAAGCTAAAGATGTCCGAAATTATTCGTGGAAAATATAGTCAATTTTTGAGCGAAAAAGCGAAAAAACAATGGGAAAATGAAAACTATAAAAAATACATGTCCAAAAAATTTATGGAATTTTACCATTCAAATGAAGTTTATCGCATTAAGAACAAAGAAAAATTAAACAAAGAACAACAAAAATACTGGTCATCGAAGTCAAATCGTCAACTTCAGTCAGAAAAAATTAGACAATTTTATTTAGATCATCCTGAAGCTAAGGCAATTTCATCAGATCTTGCGAAAAAGCAATGGGAAAATAATTCACTATTAATTTGGCGAAAACAGGAGACAAGTAAACAGTGGACAGATGAATTTCGCATGAAACGAAAAGCATCATACGACTTAACATATTTAAAAAATAGTATGGAATTTGCACGAAAAGTCTATGATGAAACTGGTGAAATTGAAGAATACGAAATATACAGAAAAAATCTTCCCAAACGCAATAATAATATCTTATCATGTAATACATTGATTAATAGATTTTTTTCAGGAGATTATATAAATGCGCTGGAAGCGGTAAAAAATTATAATCATAAAATTAAATCCATAGAATACATAAATGAAAAAATTGATGTTTATGATTTGGAAGTTCCAAAAACTCATAATTTTGCCCTTGCTTCTGGAGTTTTTGTTCATAATAGCGCCAAGCAAGCTCGCGACCGTAGATTCCAAGCAATACTGCCTCTTAGAGGAAAAATTTTAAATGTTGAAAGAGCCCGTCTTGATCGAATGCTTTCATCTGCAGAAATCAAGGCATTAATTGTTGCAATTGGATGCGGTATTGGCGATGAAATTGATTATACCAAACTAAGATATTCACGCGTAATAATTATGACCGATGCCGATGTGGATGGTTCGCATATTAGAACTCTTCTTTTGACATTTCTTTACCGAAATTTCCCAAAACTTTTTTCAGATGGCAATATCTACATTGCTCAACCGCCGCTTTTTGCTATTTCCAAAGGAAAAGAAAAGCATTATGCTTTTTCAGATGAAGAAAGAAATGCGATAATTTCAAAAATTAGTGCAAAAAAGAATGAAAATCAGCTCCAACCGGCGGATGCCGAAGAGAAAACAGAAGAAGATTCTACTGAAGAAGAAATTCCCGTAGATGAGCAAAGCCAAGAATTAATTGAAGAAGAAATGCCTGCTGAAACTAAGTCAGAGGGTTTAAAAGGCGTTACAATCCAAAGATACAAAGGTTTGGGAGAGATGAATGCTGTTCAGCTTTGGGAAACAACTCTTGATCCGGAAAATCGAGTTTTAGTTCAAGTTAGTATCAATGAAGCAGAAAAAGCCGACCAAGTTTTCTCAATGCTTATGGGCGAGGAAGTCTTACCTCGAAAGAAATTTATTCAAACCCACGCTCGTTATGTTAAAAACCTTGATATTTAGGAGTACACATGGATAAAGATGAAAAAAATGAAAAAATAAATTATGAAAACGAAATAAATAATCCCGAAGAGGAATCAGAGAAAAAATCTGAAACAGAAGATTCTGGTGATATTAAATCTGATGAGGTTCAGGAGGGAAAAAATTTAAATCCTAGCCAAGGTGATTCTGATGTATACAAAACTGATCATGGGTTAGTAAAAAATAGAGATATTGTATCTGAAATGCAGAGTTCATATCTTGATTATGCTATGAGCGTGATTGTTTCTCGTGCTCTGCCAGATGTCAGAGATGGCTTAAAGCCCTCACAGCGACGCATTTTAGTGGCTATGAACGACCTTAATCTAACACATAGATCAAAACATCGAAAATGCGCAAAAATTGCCGGTGATACTTCAGGTAACTACCACCCTCATGGTGAACAAGTTATTTATCCGACTTTGGTCCATATGGCTCAAGATTTTTCAATGCGTTATAGATTGGTTGACGGACAGGGAAACTTTGGTTCAATTGACGGCGATGAACCTGCTGCTATGCGTTATACTGAAGCCAGAATGACAGCAATATCAGAAGAAATGCTTGCCGATATAAATAAAGAAACAGTTGATTGGCAATTAAATTATGATGCAACCAGAAAAGAACCAAAAGTCCTGCCAGCTCGTGTGCCGCAACTTATTATTAATGGTCAAATTGGAATTGCTGTTGGCATGGCAACTAATATTGCCCCGCATAATCTTACGGAAGTTTGTGAAGGCATCGAGCATTTAATTGATCATCCAGAAGCAACTGTTGACGATTTGATGCAATTTGTTAAAGGGCCGGATTTTCCAACTGCCGGCAATATTTATAATATAAATGAAATAAAAGCAGCTTATGCAACCGGAAAAGGCGCGATTGTTATGCGTGCCGAAGCCAAAATTGAAGAAGGTAAAAAAGGATTTAAAATCATTATCACAGAAATTCCATATCAAGTTAACAAATCGGTTTTGATTACCAAAATTGCCGATTTGGTTAAAGAAAAGAAGATTGAAGGAATATCAGACATTAGAGATGAATCAGATCGTACAGAAGGAATCAGAATAGTTCTTTATCTAAAATCAAATGCTTATCCAAAGAAAATATTGAATCGACTTTTTGAATCAACTCAAATGCAAACTACATTTCATGTAAACATGCTAGCTTTAAACCCTGATTATGAGCCTCGCATTATGACGCTTAAAAATATATTCACTTTTTTCATTGATCACAGAAGAATTGTTATCAGAAGAAGAGTTGAGTATGACCTGAAAAAAGCTAAAGAGCGCGCCCATGTACTTGAAGGATTGCGAATTGCTCTTAAAAATATTGATGCAGTAATTGAAACAATTAAAAAATCCAAAGATAGGTCCGCTGCACTTAAAAATTTAATGGAAAAATTCAAGCTTAGCGAGATTCAATCAAATGCTATTTTAGATATGAGACTCTCTCAACTTGCTGCACTGGAGCAGGAAAATATTGAAAAAGAATATCAAGAAAAATTGCGACAAATTGCAGAATATGAGGATATTTTGGCTCACGAAGAAAAGATTTTAGCAATTATTAAAGATGATTTAGTAGAAATTAAAGAAAAATACGGAGATGCGAGAAAAACAAGAATTCATCCCGAAGCAATCGGAAAATTCGAAGCAGTTGATTTAATTCCTAATGAACAAGTAATCATCACGCTTACAAAAACAAATTACATAAAGAGGCTTCCGGAAGCAACTTATAGAATTCAAGGACGCGGCGGCAAAGGCGTAACAGGTATGTCAATCAAGGAAGACGACTCGGTTCAGATATTTTGTGTTGCCTCAACTCATGATGACATTTTGTTCTTTACTGATAAAGGCAAATTATTTAGAACCAAAGTTTACGAAGTTCCGCAATCGGCCAGACAATCAAAAGGAACGGCGTTGGTTAATATTATTCAAATTGGTCAAGATGAAAAGGTCACCGCAATGCTTACAATCGGGCCTAAGACCAAAGCAAAATATCTAGTAATGGGTACTCGCGGAGGTGTTATTAAGAAAACAGAAATAGAAGCATATAAAAATGTTAGAAAAACTGGTATCTTAGCCTTTAAGTTGCGAGAAAATGACAAATTATCTTGGGTTGCATTATCTAGTGGAAATGATCAAGTTTTTGAAGCCACAGCTCAAGGTCAGGCCATTCTATACAGTGAAAAACAAGTAAGACCTATGGGAAGATCGGCTGCTGGCGTTCGCGGTATTAAACTCCGATCAAATGACACTGTAATTGGAATGGATGTGGTAAATAGTGAAGATTTAAATAAAACTCCAGATATTATGATAGTTACAGAGCGAGGTCTTGGTAAAAGGACACTTTTAAGTCATTATCGAAATCAAAATAGAGGTGGCTTTGGAATTAAAACCGCCAATGTAACAACTAAGACCGGACCGGTAGTTAGTGCTTATGTTGTTATTGGGACAGACGGAGATCTTTTGATGGTCTCAAAAGATGGGCAGACAATTCGTATGGCTCTAAGTGATGTTAAAAGGCTTGGCAGAGACACTCAAGGAGTAACGCTGATGAGATTGAACAAAAACGATATTGTCGCAACTGTAACAGTGTTTGAGAATGAAAAAGAAGATTCAGCTCAACCACAATTAAATTTAGATAGTCCACCCGATTCAAAACCGCCAAAAGAGAGTAATAAAAAAAATGAGCCGGCAATTGTAGAAGACAACGAAGATGTGACCGAGCCAGAAGATGTTGTTGAAGAGGTAAGCGAGCCTGTTAAGTCGGAAAAAAATAATAAAGAAAAATCAACAAATTCAGATGATCTTAACAAAGAAGAAGAGCAGGAATTAAAAAATATAAAAATAAATTCATATAAGGAGGATGTGGAAATGGATGGAATAAATTTTTGGGGCGGTGATCTTAAAGAAAAAGAACCAATTACCAAATTACCGGGCGAAGCAGAGAAAAAAACAGTTGACGAAAGACCTAAGGACTTATTCAAACCAACTATTCATGACATTACTCGCGATATGAATGATTCTGACGAAGTAAAATAGTTTTCAACATGTTAAAAAAATATTAAATTGATATAATAGTATTATATTAAGTAAGAGGAGGGATATGTTATTTAGCCCAAAACAAAAGAGGTCGTTTCTGCCAGTAGCAATTATGGTTATCCTAATCGGAGCCGGTATTTTTGCTTACGGATTTATGATTTGGTTGGTAAATATGATTGGAAATCAGAATTTCTTTTCATTTCCATCACTTAAAATCATCGGCGGTTTAGTTATTATGTCTCTTGGATATATTCAACTAGAACTAGAAATGCTTCGCCAGAAGTAACCAATTTTTCTCATTTCGTCATCCCAGCGAAAGCTGGGATCTAGAGGTTTATATAAATAAATAATAATTTTAATTCAAAAAAATTTTGGAGGTATAATTGGATTTGGCTACAATACAAAGACGAATAGAATTGATTGAAAAATATGAAGCAGAGATTAAAACTGCAAAAGAAATGATCAAAAATGATCTGGAAAATGATCCCGAGTATATTAAAGCTTCAGAAGAAGCCAAAGAAGTACTTTCTAAAAAAAGAAACTCAAAAGAAATAATTTACGCAAAAGCCGAGATTCAAAAACTTCTTCGAGACGTAAAAGATAATGTAGAGGAAATTGCAACTTTAAAAGATATATTATCACAGGAATTAATGCAGCTTTATGAAGAATCGCGAGCTGATGAAATTGAAGATAGCGGCGGCGAAGTAAGAAAATTTAAAATTTTTGCCAAGCTCCTACCAAAGCGAAAAGCAATTTACGACAAATATGACGATATGGTCAAAGATATTAAAGAAGTGACAGAAGATAAAGGTGAATAAACCTTAGATTAGATATTTATGGATTTTGAAATTGTTAAAGCATTAAATAGCCTTAATAACTCATGGGTTAATTCGTTTTCTTTTTTTATAAGCTGGATACCATTTATATTGATTATTTTAGCAATTATCTCAATAATTCCGCTTATTTACGATAAAAATAAGGGAAAAGAAGTATTTATCGCAATCGTATTAGCTGTTATTACTTATTTTATTATTTCCGAGGATTTGCTTAAATATATCTTGCCTTTTAAACAGAGACCGTATTTAGCTTATCCGCATGAAATTAGAGCTGTTGGCAAACAATTTGTTGATTCTTCATTTCCATCAAACCATATAGCAAGTGTAGTATCGGTTTTAACAGTAGTTGTTTATTATTATCATAAATACTGGTTTTGGTCTTTATTATTTGTTTTAATAATGGCTTTCTCAAGAATGTATAACGGGATGCATTATCCAACCGATGTTTTAGCCGGAGCAGTTCTCGGCATTATCTATGGTCTTTTGGCCATAAAAATCACCAAATCAATAATAAAAAAATAATCCTAATCCTTTTTCAGAAAATAAAAAATCAGATGCGCTCTAATGTTTTTCAAGGGAGTAAAAAACACTCTTCGCTCCATCGTTTCAGGAAGAAAATAATAATTTTTCGCTTCAAAGAAGCCGAAACTGCATACCCGCCTTTAGCGAGGATAAATTTCGGAGTGTCTTTAGAAAGAAAAATTATTATTTTTACTCCTGAAACAAGCGTGCCAGGGTAAGGGATAGAAAGGGGCTAGGGGCGGGCATCGCAACTCCGAGCCCCTGCCCCTTTCAAAAAACAATCTAGCCCCTTACAATAAATAAATAAATAAATAAATAAATAATAATAATAATTTGACTAAAATTAAATCCTCGCATATCTTGAGTAAAGCAGTGGAGGTATTTGCTATAGTGGAAACACAAGAACACGGACCATTGGTACGTTTCAGAGCATTACTTGGTTCGATAGGAGATGAAGGTCTCTGGAATTTCTGCTTCGACAACGGAGCTATCGGCCGCGCTTATAGCAAGCGTGGCAAAGAAAGCCATAGTTCGATGCCAGGAAGTCAGATTACACTTTCGGACGGTTTAGTGTGGGTGGTGATCTATTCGGAAGATGGAAAGGACAAAGCCCCACTTCACTATCGAGTCTTTGGCTCGCATGATTGCTCTGATCTTGAAGAAAGGATAGTAATACTCGCCAAGGATGCGGGTATTAGCCTGACCAAGATTGCCCCAGGGAAATAGAGATTCCTACTGCAGCACTTGGGACCGGTTCTTGCACCGGTCTCTTTCTTTCTGCCAAAAATCTGCTATGATATAAACAAGTAACCTAAATGGAGGCTATTTTGTCTGCATATAAAAAAGCAAAATTAAGTAAAAAAGAACAAAAATTTCAAGCAAAAAAAGCTGATCGGGTCATTCAAAGACCAACAGTTCCAATTGAAGTTGCTCCAAAAATTAAAAAAGATATTCAAATTAGTACTTATATTAGCGTTAGCGATTTATCAAAAAAACTAAATTTATCTGTTACAGATGTGATTAAAACTTTAATTAAAAATGGCGTGATGGCAACAATCAATGAAAATATTGATTTTGACACGGCCTCAATTATTGGTGATGAGCTTGGCTTTAATATAATTCCGGAAGAATCCCTGAAAAAGGAAAAAGAAATCAAAAAAGAATATAAAGGGAAATCGGTTTCAAGGCCGCCAATTGTTACAATTATGGGTCATGTAGATCATGGAAAAACCTCAATTTTAGATTACATCAGAAAAACACATGTTACAGAAGGCGAATCGGGTGGAATTACCCAGCATATTGGTGCTTATCAAGCAGAAAAAAAGAATAGAATTATTACTTTTATCGATACTCCGGGACATGAAGCTTTTTCAAAAATGCGAGCTCATGGAGCAAATATAACAGATATTGTGATTTTAGTTGTAGCAGCAACTGATGGCGTGAAACCTCAAACAATTGAAGCAATTGATCATTCAAAAAATGCCAATGTGCCGATTATTGTTGCAATAAATAAAATTGATGTTCCTGGAGCAGATATCGAGAAAGTTAAGAGAGAATTATCAGATTATGGACTACTGCCGGAAGAATGGGGCGGCGACACCGTTATGGTTAATGTTTCAGCTAAAACAGGTGAAGGAATTGATGGCTTGCTTGATATGGTTTTACTTATAGCAGATCTTAAAAATTATCAAGCAAATCCCGAGGAAGACGCAACAGCAATAATAATTGAATCAAAAATTGAAAAAGGTAAAGGTTTTTCTGCCACTGTTCTGGTTCAAAACGGCACATTAAAAATTAATGATGCAATTGTAGCCGGTAGAGTTTTTGGAAAAATCAGAACAATGGAAGATTATGCCGGTAAAAAAATAAAATTAGCCGGCCCTTCAACGCCAGTAAGGATTTCCGGTCTTTCAGAGGTAGTTGAAGTTGGCGAATCTATGATTAGTACTGATGACTTAAAAATAGCTCGTGAAATTGCCAGTCAAAATGCTTTAAAAGAATCTGTTGTTGGTAAAAGAGATGAAAATAAAGTTATGATGCGCGATTTAGCAGAAAAAGTCGCATCAGGTGAAATTCAAGAATTAAAAATTATTGTTAAATCTGATGTTAAAGGTTCACTTGATGCTTTAAATAAAGTAATATCTGACATTAAAACAGAAAAAGTTGCTTTAAATTTGATTCGCACCGGAACAGGAGATATTAGCGAAACTGATATTATGCTTGCAAGAGCAGCTGGTGCATTAATTTTTGGTTTTAGAGTAAAAATCGATACGCAAATCGCAAAACTTGCGGAAGTAAATAAGGTTATAGTTAAAAGTTATGATGTTATTTATGAACTTGTTGATGATCTTAAAAATATCCTGTCCGGTCTTATTGCTCCGGAAATAGTTGAAATTGAAACAGCAAAAGCAAAAATTGTTCAAATCTTTAGAGATGACAATAAAATAAAAGTTGTTGGTTGCTCTGTTCTCGAAGGAAAAGCTTCTATCGGTCAGGATGTCAAAATTAAACGAAATGACGAAATTATCCTCGCAACTAAAATTATTTCTATCAGAAGAGAAAAATCGGAAGTAAAAGATATTATTGCCGGATCTGACTGTGGAATTTCATTACCTCCAAAAACAGATGTTCAAGTAGGTGATTTACTAATTCCATACAAAACAGAAAGTCACGAAATTACATTGTAAATAATAACCAGCCGCACCAAAGACAAATTGAAAAAAATTCACTCGATTCTTTGCCGCAATTAGGACAATGGTGCATGAGCTGTTTTTTATTTTCAAAAGAATCTTTTTGTTTTTTTTGAACTTTTATTCGCATATATATATTGTCTAATAAGTTGGAAAATAAGCAAATGTACCCTGTGGAAAACTCAATATATGATACAAACTTGACTCCTTAGCCTTGACACAATTTACCCCCTTTGATATTATAGATACTGTACCTAATCATATAGGAGTAAAACAAAACTACCATGACTTCAAAAAAGCCAGTGGGGGTACAGGGGGATACAACTGAATCTAACTTAGATAGTACTCAACTATTAAGAAAACTAGAATTAAGATTAAAAAACATTAAACTTAATCTTGCGAGTTTTGAAACCCGCAGCCTACATAGAATCCAAAGACATTTTGGAAGAATCAGCCCGCATCTTGGCTTTTTTATTGTGTTTTCATTTGTTTTTTTAAGTAATACTGTTACTTCAAGAGCAAACAGTGACCCTGTCCAATCTATTGTACTCGCTACAATTGAGGAAGACGAGCTTAAAAATTTTAATGAAAGTATTGTAAAATATTCAGCTGTTCCAGGTATTAAACTTGACATGACTGAACTTTCAGAAAATTTAACTCAAAAAGAGTATTTCGAGGTTCCACAAACCACTAATACAAATAAAACTGCAGAAGTAGCAGTCAAAATCGAACCGGAAGTTCCAAAAGAAAGAACAAAAGATATTGATTACACTGTTCAGGGTGGTGATACCGTATCAGGTTTGGCAAAAAAATTTGGTCTTAAAGTTGCTACAATTCAAACAGTTAATAAGTTGGGTGCAAGTGGAAAAATTAAACCGGGACAAAAATTAACTATTTCAGCTAAGGATTTAACTCCGACTCAAATTAGAAAAAGCACTCTTGTTGCAACTGCATCAGCGAGCGAATCAAGAGTTGTAAGAAATAATACTTATAGTGGATCAAAATCAGTTAAGTATGTTTCAAGAAGTGCTGGTCAATGCGTGCCATTTGCACGAGAATATAGCGGCAAACCTGTTTATGGCGTTGCCAAATGGATTATGCCAAACAGTCAAGCCCCAGCTGTTGGCGGGGTTATTCTGACAAGTGAGAGTGGATACGGTCATGTGGCTGTTGTAACGTCTGTAAATAGTGATTCTGTTGAGATTATCGAAAGAAACTATACAAGTGGCTGGATTACAAAAAGAGTTCTGCCAATTGATTCTCGCGTGATTCGTGGTTATTTCAATTAAATAGTTTATTTGTTATTTTTAGTATTAAGCAGTAGAAATTAGTAATTAGAAATTTATATCTTATGTTAACTGATGAAGCAATTATAAATTTAAAAGCAGGAAAAGGTGGCGATGGACTCGTTCATTTTAGGCGTGAAAAATTTATAGCCAAAGGCGGACCGGATGGCGGAGATGGCGGCAAAGGCGGAAATGTAATAATTGAATGTAGTGAAACAAGTCATACGCTTTTTGAATATTCAAAAAAGAAATTATTTAAAGCTGAAGATGGGGAACCTGGCGGAAAAAACAAAAGATCGGGTAAAAATGGCGAAAATTTAACGCTGCAAGTCCCGCCGGGAACAATTATTAATAAAATTAAAAATAAAACTATTGAAAAAGTAAGAGATTTAACAGTAGAAGGCGAAAAATTTGTTATTGCAAAAGGCGGTCGTGGAGGTTGGGGAAATATTCATTTTGCAACTGCAACTCATCAAACACCTCTTGAGGCAAATGAAGGAACTCTTGGCGATGATTTTGATATTAAGTTTGAATTAAAAATTATCGCTGATGTTGGGTTAGTCGGACTACCAAACGTAGGGAAGTCAACGCTTCTTTCTATAGTGTCAAATGCCAGACCAAAAATTGCTGATTATAAATTTACCACTCTAGAGCCAAATCTAGGAATAGTGAGTTATTATGATCGTAATTTAATATTTGCCGATATCCCGGGATTAATTGAAGGCGCATCAGCTGGAAAAGGTCTTGGTTTAAAATTTTTGCGTCACATTGAACGAGCTCGTGTTTTACTTCATATAATAGATGCAAATTCCGATGATTGGAATCGAGATTATGAAGAAGTCAGAAATGAATTTATAAAGTTTAGCACGCTTCTAACAGACAAAAAAGAAATCGTTGCAATTAGTAAAATTGATTCAGCAGATCCGAAAAAAATTAAAAAACAAGCAATTCTTTTTGAGAAAAAATATAAAATAAAACCAACTCTTTTTTCTGCCGTTACCAAAACAAATGTCAAAGAACTACTTCACGAAGTGTTCGCGATGTTCTAATAGCTAAAACACAAACAGAATCATTTTTATTGATTCCGTTTGCTGTTGCAGTTGCTAGTTGATCGAGATCACGACATTTCCGGTAGAAATAGAGCCACTTGAGGTATTGAATAAAATGGAATTATTTCCAGTGTCGATAGAAATGTTGACATTGGAATCGTATTGTAGGTCGTTCCAAATTCTGCTGTAATCACCATGGTTGATGCCTACTCGGATTACATTTAATGAATATTCTCCTTGAACATCATTATCGATATAGAATGAATTAGATGGATAATCAGTATCATAGAGAACCATTCTTCTTGCATAAACATAATCATTCGGGAAGTAATACCGGTAAGATGGATATCTTCCATAGAGATTGTGACTATTCCAATAGTTGGCATTAGGCCTTATTCTGAAAATATTTCTGTTGAAATTTCTGTATCTTCTACCATCATTGTTGAAATGCATTTGACTATGACCTCTGTCGCGATTGTAATTGTTCCAATTATTCCAATTATTTTGATAATAATTTCTGTCCCTATTTTGGTTATTATTATAACCTCTATTATCTCTATAATTATCTCTTTGTTGATTTTGCCTTTGATCTGGTCTATTATCTCGATTATCTTGACCTTGTTGATTGCCTCCTTGTTTTGGCTGATTTTCCGTTCGATCTTGATTTTCTCGACCTTGATTTTGTTGTTGGGTAATATTTTTTTGATTTGCATAATTATCCTGGCTTGTTGTTTGCGTCTCTTTTGCCAGTGCCGAAAAATTTGGTAGAATTGTAATTATAGCAATGCTGCTAGCAATAACAAATTTTTTGTTCATTTTTTCTCACCTCCTTTCGAATAATTTATATCTTATTGTAGTACTGTATTCAGTCAAAAACATCAGGACTATAATGTAAAATATTAATTGGTCGTGGCATTTATTTATTCATTATGAGGATCAACGCAAAAAGATAAAGCCAATAAAATATTAAGGGTAAATAAGTAATATGTTACAACAACAAACAGAATCAATATTTATGATTCTGTTTGCTTCGACCGATTTAAGTTTTAATTAGTTTTTATTGAGCTGAAATGTTTGCATTTTGGTATGGCATTTCTCCACTAGATGTTTTTGCCATAATTGAGTTATCGCGGGTATCAACTGATATTTCAGGATTTTCACCATTTTGAACGCCACTGTAAAGTTTGTTGTAGTAGTCGCTATTAACTCCTACCTTAACTTCATTTAGAGCATAATCACCTTGGACATTATTATTGTCTAAGTAAAAACTATTAGTCGGAATTGCTATATCGTAGAAAACGATTCTGCGTCCAAATACATAGTTATTTGGGAAATAGTTGTTATATGCAGGATAAGAATTGTATAATCCATTGTTATTCCAGTAACTTGCACATGGATATATTCTCCAGATTGGTCTGTTATACCATTTGTTGTATCCGGCTCCCCATAATGATCCGCCGCCACAACATCGATTATATCCGCCCCATCCTCCACCGTACCAATTATTTCCTCCGCATCGATTGCCGCCATGCCAGCTGCCTCTTCCGCCCCATCCTCCGCGGTAATAGGCACTGGCAGAGCCTGTTGATAAAAATGGTACAATTGACATAATAAGAACTGCTCCAATTGCGATGGCTTTTTTGTTCATTTGTTTATCACCCCCTTTCTTTTGTAGTTTCAAAGCTATCTTAATACAAAATATTGACCTATTCATTGGAGAGCGTATTAAAAAATAGTTGATTTTATTTTGATTATTTATTTATAATGAGGATGACCGTAAATAGTTGAAGCCAACATATTGCAATGGATAATCACACAGCCAGTCAGCATTTGATGTTGACAGTTTTTGATATATTTGATAAACTAAATACAGAAGCAAATTTTGTGGATAACTCGAGGAATAATTGAAAATATTAAACTCCACAATTTAATTTTAGGTTCACTCTCTGAAGCGAGAGTTTTTTGCGTTCCGAAACTATTACATAAATAAGTTTAAAAATATTATAAAACTACTCGTAGGAGTTTAACTAAGGATAAGAGGTGTATGAGCGATAGACAATTTTATACCCGCCCATTTTATCAGGTGCAGCTACCAAATCTGATAAAAATTCAAACCGATTCATATAATTGGTTTTTCACTGAAGGATTAAGAGAGCTTCTAGATGAAATTTCTCCAGTAGATGATTTTACCGGCGAAATGTATAATCTGGAATTTGGTAAATATACTCTTGATTTGCCAAAGCAAGATGAAATCACTTGCCGAAATAAAAATCTAACCTACAAATCATCCCTAAGATGTCAAGTTACATTGACAAATAAGCAGACAAAAACTAAAAAAACTGCTGAAGTTTATCTAGGTGAATTCCCTGTAATGACTCCAAACGGAACTTTTATTATTAACGGTATTGAAAGAGTAATCGTCAATCAAATCGTCAGATCATACGGAGTTTTATTTATTGCAGATGAAGTTGCGGGTAAAAAATATTTTGGTGCTAAAATAATTCCAAATCGTGGAGCTTGGCTTGAAATTGAAACTTCAAATAAAGATGTTATTTCAGTAAAAGTTGACAGAAAAAGAAAAATTCCAATTACAACATTTATGCGAGCCCTTGGTTTGAGTGATGAAAAAATTAAACAAGCATTTACAGATGTTGATGTTGATGGTGATCATAATTTTATTGAATCTACCTTAAAAAGAGATCCAGCCAAAACCTATGAAGAAAGTTTGATAGAAGTTTATAAAAGAATTAGACCTGGCGATCTTGCAACTCCAGAAACTGCAAAAACTTTCTTAGACGCTCTATTCTTTAATTTTAAAAGATATGATCTTGGTAGGGTTGGCAGATACAAGCTAAATAAAAGATTAGGAACTAATGTTGACCAAAGTCTTAAAAATCGTGTTTTAAGAATCGAAGATTTAATTGCTGTTGTAAAGGAAATTATCAGATTAAATAATGATCCAAATGCGGAGCAAGATGATATCGATCACTTAAAAAACAGGCGCGTTAGGTCAGTCGGCGAATTGGTTCAAAATAAAATTAGAGTCGGTTTATTAAGAATGGAAAGAATTATCAAAGACAGAATGAGTGTAATGGAGCCTGAAACAGCAACTCCGGGACAACTGATTAACTCTCGTCCAATTGTTGCAGCTCTTCAAGAATTTTTTGCCTCATCTCAACTTTCCCAATTTATGAACCAAACAAATCCGCTTTCAGAACTTGAACACAAAAGAACCTTGACAGCAACTGGTCAAGGAGGTTTGACCAAAGAAAGAGCAAGTTTTGAAGTTCGTGATGTTCACAGCTCTCATTATGGTAGAATTTGTCCAATTGAAACTCCTGAAGGTCCAAATATTGGATTGGTAAACTATATGGCAACCTATTCCAGAATCAATGAATATGGTTTTATGGAAACCCCATATCTTAAAGTCGATCAAAAAGACGGAAAAACACAAGTTACAAAAAAAATAGTTTACTTAAATGCTGACGATGAAGAGTATGCAATTATTGCACCTTCTTCAGCTCCGCTTGATAAAGATGGTTTTATTACTGTCAAAAAAACTATTGTTAGAAAAAAAGGTGAACCAACACTAGAATCAGTAAACAAAATCGAATATATTGATATCTCGCCAAATCAAATTGTTTCTATTACAACTGGTTTAATTCCATTTGCAGAACATGATGATCCAGTTAGAGCATCAATGGGTTCGAACATGCAAAGACAAGCAGTTCCACTTGTAAAACCTTCGTCTCCAATTGTTGGAACCGGTCTTGAAAAAGAAGCAGCCCGAGACTCCGGACAGCTTATTATTGCTCAAGAGCCGGGAATTGTTGAAGCTGTATCAGCTTCACAAATCACAGTTAAAAATAGTAAAGGATCCAATCGAAGTTATAACTTACAAAAATTTATTAGATCCAATCAAGGAACAAGCATCAATCAAAGACCGATTGCAAAAGTAGGTCAAAAAGTTGCTTTGGGTGATGTATTGGCAGATAGCTCTTCAACTGAAGATGGTGAAATTGCACTTGGACAAAATTTGCTTTGCGCATTTCTATCATTTGAAGGTTCAAACTATGAAGATGCAATCATTATTTCAGAAAGACTTGTTCGTGATGATGTTTTTACTTCAATACACATTGAAAAATATACAATTGAAGTTAGAGATACAAAACTTGGGCCTGAAGTAATAACAAGAGATATTCCAAATGTTGGTGATGATGCTTTAATGAATCTTGATGAAGAAGGTATTATTAGAATTGGAGCTGAAATAAATTCAGGTGATATTCTAGTTGGTAAAATTACGCCAAAAGGTGAATCGGAATTAACTGCCGAAGAAAAACTTCTTCGAGCAATTTTCGGAGAAAAAGCAAAAGAAGTTAAAGATTCATCACTTACACTTCCACACGGTGAAAAAGGAAAAGTTGTTGATGTTGTAATTTTTTCAAAAGATGCTGGAGATGAGCTTCCAGCCGGAGTTTATCAAAGAGTAGAAGTTTCTATCGCGCAAATGAGAAAAATTTCAGTCGGAGATAAATTAGCCGGACGACATGGAAATAAAGGTGTGATTGCGCGAGTTATGCCAATGGAAGATATGCCTTATCTTGAAGACGGTACGCCAGTTGATATTGTCTTGAATCCGCTTGGAGTTATTTCAAGAATGAACCTTGGACAGATTCTTGAAACTCATATTGGTTGGGCAGCACAGAAAAAAGGCGTAAAAGTTGCTTCTCCTGTATTCAACGGTATAAATCTTGAAACAATTAGAAAAGAACTGAAAGAAGTTGGTTTACCGGAAGATGGTAAGACTCTTCTTTATGATGGTCGTACCGGTAAGCCGTTTGATCAAAGAATTACAGTTGGAATAAATTATATTTTAAAGCTGATTCACCTTGTAGACGATAAGATGCATGCAAGATCAACCGGTCCATACTCAATGGTTACACAGCAGCCACTTGGCGGTAAAGCTCAATTCGGTGGACAGAGATTTGGAGAGATGGAAGTTTGGGCGCTTGAAGCTTATGGTGCAGCTCATACTCTTCAAGAAATGTTAACGATTAAATCTGATGATGTTATTGGTCGAAGTAAGACATATGAAGCAATTATCAGAGGCGAGCAAATTCAAAAACCATCAATTCCAGCTTCGTTCTTTGTTCTGATGAGAGAGCTTCAATCACTCGGCTTAAATGTTCAATTAGTAAAAAATAATAAGGTTCTAGAACCAGAAAAGCCAATTAAGGCTAAACCTGTTGCTGGCGAGGAATTGGATGAAAATCCGGTAGAATCAGAAATTGAGGAAGAAAAACTTGATTCTGATGTTACTGAATTAGCTGAAGAAGCTGTTCCAATTGTAAGTGAACCAATTGATGAGGAATAAGGAGAAAAAATGTCAATATTAAATATACAAAATCAAAAAAATTCCTCACCAAAATCTGAAACTAAGATGTTGGATTTTGATGGACTTGCAATTAGTATTGCCAGCCCGGAACAAATTGAGGATTGGTCATTTGGAGAGGTCTTACGGCCAGAAACAATAAACTATCGTACGCAAAAGCCTGAAAGAGATGGGCTTTTCTGTGAAAGAATTTTTGGACCAACCAAAGATTATGAATGTTATTGTGGAAAATACAAAAAAATCAGATATAAAGGCATTATCTGTGATAAGTGTGGGGTTGAAGTAACTAAATCAATTGTCAGAAGAGACAGAATGGGACATATTGCGCTTTCTGTTCCTGTAACTCATATTTGGTATGTTCATGGAATTCCATCACTTTTAAGTATGGTATTGGATATATCTTCTCATGACTTAATTAAAGTAATTTATTTTGCCTCATTTATCATTCTTGGAGTTGACGAAAAGGTTCGCGCCGATATATTAGATCAGCTTGAAAAAGAATTTGAAGAAAGAAAAGCTGATAAAAAGAAAATGAGTGAACCGGAATTTGCAAAAATCGAATTACTTTATAAACAAACAAAAAGCGAAATAATGTCTTTTGCTCCAAAAATGACTTTAAGTGAAGCTAAATACTTTGATATTTCATTGAAATATGGAGCATTAATCAAAGTTAGTATTGGTGCCGAAGCAATTTACAATTTACTTAAAGGTCTTGATGTTGAAAAAGAATGCGAATCGCTTCTTCAAGAAATTGATCTTGCCATTAGTACTCAAAAAAGAAAATTATCAAAAAGATACAAAACCTTAAAAAATTTCCAAAATGCTGGAATCAAACCGGAATGGCTGGTAACAACTAAACTTCCGATTATTCCGCCAGATCTAAGACCTATGGTTCAGTTAGATGGAGGAAGATATGCATCGTCTGATTTAAACGATTTATACAGAAGAGTTATTAACCGAAATAATCGTTTAAAGAGATTGTTAAACCAAGGATCTCCTGAAGTAATTGTTAGAAATGAAAAAAGAATGCTTCAAGAAGCAGTTGATGCCTTAATTGACAATGCTGCAAGAAGAGGCCGAACTGCCGCAACCGGAACAACACAAAGAAAACTTCGCTCTCTTTCGGATATGCTTCGCGGTAAACAAGGTCGCTTTAGACAAAATCTTCTTGGTAAAAGAGTAGATTATTCCGGACGATCAGTCATTGTCGTTGGTCCTCATTTGAAATTAAATCAATGTGGTATTCCAAAAGTAATGGCTTTAGAGCTATTTAAACCTTTTGTAATTTCCAAATTAATTTCAGAAGGTTATGTTCATAATGTTAAGAACGCAACAAAATTGATTGAAAAACGAGAAGCAATTGTTTGGGATGTTCTTGAGAGAATTACTATTAATGCTTATGTTCTCTTAAACCGCGCCCCAACACTTCACAGATTAGGTATTCAAGCTTTTAAGCCTGTTTTAATCGAAGGTAAGGCAATCCAGATTCACCCGCTTGTTTGCGCCGCTTTTAATGCAGACTTTGATGGAGACCAGATGGCTGTTCATGTCCCTCTTTCAAAGCAGGCTTATGAAGAAGCAGCAAATATTATGTGCGCAGATAAAAATTTACTAAAGCCTTCTTCAGGTGAACCAATTGTTACACCGGATAAAGATATTATTCTCGGTTGTTATTATTTAACAGTAACTGTGCCAGGCGCAAAAGGTGAAGGTAAAATATTTTCAACTATTGACGAAGCCATGTCAGCATACCAGCAAGACCTTGTTGCTCTTGGGGCAATTATTAAGGTTATGATTAATGAGGAAGTTATCGAAACAACCATTGGACGAATTATCTTTAATGAAAAAGTTCCATCAGAAATGGGTTTTGTAAATACAGATATGGATAAATCAAAACTTAAACATTTGATCAGGGGAATCTATGATAAAATCGGAACCGAAGCAACTGCAATATTTGTTGATGATGTAAAAGAGCTTGGTTTCGAATATGCCTCAATTTCCGGTATTACCTTTGCAATTGATGATCTTATTATTCCAAGTCAAAAAAATGCCCTTATTGCTGAAGGAGATGAGCAATTTGAACTTCTTGATAAGCAATATCATCGCGGTTTAATCAATGATACGGAAAAAAGTACGCAATTTACCAGTTTGTGGCAAGATATTAAATCAAAAATTGAAAAATTAATTAAAGAAGAGCTGGTTAAGCCGGAAAATGTTATGAACTCTGTTAAAATGATGATTATTTCCGGTGCCCGAGGATCTTACTCCCAGCTTACGCAGGTCTGTGGTATTAAAGGTTTGGTTTTATCTCCAACCGGAGAGGTTATCGAGCTTCCTATTAAAGGTAACTATAAAGAAGGTTTAACCGGCCTTGAATACTTTGTTTCATCGCACGGTGCTCGTAAAGGACGATCTGATACATCGTTAAGAACTCAAGACTCTGGTTATTTGACCAGAAGAATGGTAGATGTATCGCAAGATCTTGTAGTAAATGAAGTTGATTGTAAATCAAAATCAGGAATTACTGTTTCTCGTTTAGATAGTGATGATCTTGATATTAACTTTGCTTCTCGTCTTGCCGGTAGAGTTTCAGCAGTTGAAATACTTGATCCAAAATCTAAATCAGCAATTGTTAAAGCTGGTGAAGAAATAACAGACGAACAAGCAAAAATAATTGAAGAGTCCGGTATCACAGAAATTATTGCCAGATCGCCAATCCACTGTAAATCAGAAAAAGGTGTTTGCCAAAAATGTTATGGACGCGATTTAGCTACTGGTAAAACAATTAAACTTGGTGAGGCCGCTGGTATTATGGCAGCTCAAGCAATTGGAGAACCTGGTACACAGCTAACTCTTCGAACCTTCCACACTGGAGGTGTGGCTGCAACGGATATTACATCAGGTTTGCCACGAGTTGAAGAATTGTTTGAAGCTCGAACTCCAAAAAGACCGGCAGTTATCGCTGAAATTGGCGGTGTTTGCCGAATAAATGAAGAAAAAGATAGCAATATTATTACAATTCAGTCAACGCAAATAATGTGTGAAGAATATAAAGTTACAAAAGATTACAATATTACTGTTAAAAATGGTGATGTTGTTAAGCCGAAACAAGCAGTTGCAATTTCACATGGTAAAAAAGCTATTAGAACTGGAATTCATGGCAAAATTAAACTTATAAACGACAAAATCATTATCGAAAGCAATGAACCTGTTATCAAGCAATACAATATTCCAACCAATGTTGAGATCATTGTTAAGAATGGCCAGGATCTTAAAGCCGGTGATATTTTAACAGAAGGTCATCTGGAGCTTAGCGAATCAATCAAGTATCGAGGAGTTGAAGAAACTCAAAGATATATAATCAAAAATATTCAGGAAATTTATTCATCGCAAGGTCAGGCAATTAACGACAAACACGTTGAAATGATTCTAAAGCGAATGTTTGCTAAAGTTAAAGTTACCGAGCCGGGAGATTCTGATTTATTGCCAGGCCAAATTATGGATAAAAAACATGCTTCAACAATGGAAAAAGAGTTAAAGGGAAAAAGCAAAAAACATATGCCTCAATATGAAGAAATCGTTATGGGTATTTCTCGTGTTGCTCGAAGTTCTGATTCATTCCTATCTGCTGCATCATTTATTGAAACAACAAGAGTCTTAATTGATGCTGCTGCTCGAGGTGCAATTGATAATCTTCAAGGCTTAAAAGAAAATGTTATTATCGGTAAGTTGATTCCAGCTGGAACAGGATTTAAAAAAGGAATAGAATAATTGACGACCCTTAAGATGTGTGTTAATATAATGAAGCAAAGCTCGATAATTGAATATAAAAATCATTCTCATCAGTTTTGATTTTTGATTTTTAAATTTTAAGGTTGACCGAAAGGGAATATGCCAACAATCAATCAATTAGTAAAAAATGGTAGAAAGAAAATAATTAAAAAAGACAAAACACCCGCGCTTGGTCAAACTTTTAATTTTCTTAAAAATAGACCGGTCAAATTTGATAAGGGTTCTCCTTTCAAAAGAGGTGTTTGCACTAAGGTTACAACAGTAACACCTAAAAAACCTAACTCTGCTCTTAGAAAAATCGCAAGAGTAAAATTGACCAATGGATATGAAGTAACAGCTTATATTCCAGGAATTGGTCATAATCTTCAAGAACACTCTGTTGTGATGATTAGAGGCGGTAGAGTTAAAGACTTGCCGGGAGTCCGGTATCATATCGTTCGAGGTGTTCTTGATACTGAAGGTGTAAAAGATCGTAAACAGGGCAGAAGCCGTTATGGAGCTAAGAAAGGTAAAGAGTAGATATGAGAGGCAAGACACATATTAAAAAAAGAGTGATTGATCTTGACGCAAAATATCAAAGCGAAGTTATTTCAAGATTTATCAATAAAATCATGCAAAATGGTAAAAAAGCAACAGCTACAAAGCTGGTTTATGATGCATTAGATATAGCTGAAAAAAAAGCTAACAGAAAAGCAATAGACGTATTTGAAACAGCTATTCAAAATGCCTCACCAATACTTGAAGTAAGATCTAGAAGAATTGGTGGCGCTAATTATCAAGTTCCAAGGGAAGTTACCCCAAACAGGAAATTATATCTTGCTATGCGTTGGATAATCGATTCAGCCAGATCAAAAAAAGGATCCGGTTATGCAACAAGGTTAGCAGATGAGATATTTGATGCTTATGAAAATAAAGGGGCATCAATTAAAAGAAGAGAAGAATTGCATAAAATGGCAGAAGCCAACCGAGCCTTTGCTCATTTTGGCCGATTCTAAAGAGTTAGAAAGTTTATAAAGTATAATTTTAGACTTTAAAGACTTTTAACTTTTAACTTTCAACTTTATAAACTTAATTTAAGGACTAATTATGGCGAGGGACGCTAAACTAGAAGATACAAGAAATATTGGAATTATTGCACACATTGATGCAGGTAAAACAACAGTTACTGAAGGAGTTTTGTATATTACCGGACGAGCTCATAAAATTGGTACTGTACATGAAGGTACAGCAACAATGGACTGGATGGAACAAGAGCGAGAACGAGGCATTACAATCACTTCTGCTGCAACTACCTGTTTTTGGAAAGGTAAGAGAATCAATATTATTGATACCCCCGGTCATGTCGACTTTACTGTTGAAGTAGAAAGATCACTTCGCGTGCTAGATGGAGCTGCTGTGATTTTTGATGGAAAAATGGGTGTTGAACCTCAATCAGAAACTGTATGGCATCAAGCTGACAAATATAATGTTCCACGAATTTGTTTTATTAATAAAATTAATCAAACTGGTGGCGATTTTTTCAAATCCCTAGAATCAATTCGAGAAAGATTAAATCCAAATGCATATCCGGTTCAAATTCCAATTGGTTTTGAAAAAGATATCAATGGTGTAGTTGATTTGGTAAAAATGAAATCTTACACATATAAAGATTTTACAGATAAAGAAGTTGTTGAAGGCGAAATACCTGCTGATATGGTTGAAAAATCACAAAAGTGGCGTGAGGAATTACTTGAAAAAGTAGTTGAATCAGATGACGCTTTAATGGAAAAATATTTAAGCGGCGAAGAAATTACAAATGAAGAATTTACTCGAGCAATTAGAAAAAGTACATTGCAAGGTAATTTTTTTCCAATTTTAGGTGGAGACGGTCGAGGTGTAATTGTTGAAATGCTACTTGACGCCATTAACGAATATCTCCCATCTCCTTTAGATGTTCCGGCTTTAATTGCGAAAATGGAAAAAACCGAAGAAGAAGTTGAACTAAAAGTTAGCGATTCGGAGCCATTTGTAGGCTTAGCATTTAAAATTGCTGCAGATCCATTTGTTGGAAAACTATGTTTTTTCAGAATTTATACCGGAACTTTAAAATCAGGTAGTTATATTTACAACTCTACAAAAGGATCCAAAGAAAGAATTGGACGAATTGTCAGACTTCATGCAAATCACAGGGAAGATGTTGATGAAGTTTATGCCGGTGAAATTGCTGCTGCTGTTGGTCTTAAAAATACCGATACAGGAGATACTTTAACTGCTGAATCAAGACCTGTAATTTTAGAATCAATTATTTTCCCAGAACCAGTTATTCAAATTGCTATTGAACCAAAAACTAAAGCAGACCAAGAAAAAATGGGCATTGCTCTTAAAAGATTGGCTGAAGAAGACCCAACTTTTAAAGTTTCAACAGATCCGGATTCGGGTCAAACTTTAATTGCAGGTATGGGCGAGCTTCATTTGGAAATTCTAGTTGATAGAATGAAAAGAGAATTTTCAGTTGAAGCAAATGTTGGTAATCCTCAAGTTGCATACAAAGAAACAGTTAAAAAATCTACTAAAGCTGAAGGAAAATATATTAGACAATCGGGTGGACGCGGTCAATATGGTCATGTTTATATTGAAATTGAACCTAAAGAACGTGGTGAAGGCTTTGAATTTGTTAATAATATTGTTGGTGGATCGATTCCTAGAGAATATGTTCCAGCAGCAGAAAAAGGTATTAAAGAAGCTTTAACCAAAGGTGTTATTGCCGGATATCCAATTGTTGATCTTAAAGTTAGATTATATGATGGTACATACCACGATGTTGACTCTTCAGAGATGGCTTTCCAGATTGCCGGTGCAATGGCAGTTCAGGAAGGTGTTAAAAATGCCGATCCAATCTTACTTGAACCGATTATGAAAGTTGAAGTTGTAACTCCGGAAGAATTTATGGGTGATGTTGTTGGCGATTTAAGTAGCAAGCGTGGTAAGATCGAAAAAATGGAAGATCGTACAAATATTAAGGTAATTTCAGCTCAAGTTCCACTTTCACAGATGTTTGGTTATTCAACTACTGTCAGATCAATGACTCAAGGACGCGCCTCTTACAGTATGGAATTTGACCATTATGAAGAAGTTCCCTATAATGTGAGTGTAGAGATCATAAACGGACGAAAAAAATGAGCCTCTATAAGCTGTTAATAGAAGCGAAATCCTCCGAAGTGAAATCTATTTGCAGATTTCTGCAACCAGAATACTGTAAGAGATTGAACGAAGTGAGGATAGCATCATCAAAATAACTTGACGATTTTTTGGTTATAAGATATAATAATCAGGAATTCATTAAAAATTATCTAATATTTAGAAAAGTAATTAAGAAGGAGATTCAATGGCAGAAACATATGAGCGAACTAAATCACACATAAATGTAGGTACTATTGGTCATGTTGACCATGGAAAAACTACCTTAACCTCAGCTATTACAACATATTTAGCAAAAAAGGGTTTTGCTAAAGCTATGAATGTTGATCAGATCGACATGGCTCCAGAAGAAAAACAAAGAGGAATTACCATTTCAACTTATCATGTTGAGTATGAAACTGAAAAAAGGCACTATGCTCATGTAGATTGCCCAGGACACGCTGACTACATTAAAAATATGATTACCGGTGCTGCTCAAATGGATGCTGCTGTTTTGGTTGTTTCAGCTACCGATGGTCCAATGCCTCAAACCCGAGAACACATTCTTTTAGCTTACCAAATTGGTGTTCCTACAATCATTGTTTATATGAATAAAACCGATCAAGTTAGCGACCCAGAACTCTTAGACTTGGTTGAAATGGAAATTCGCGAACTTTTGACTAAATATAAATACCCAGGCGATTCTATTTCAATTGTTCGAGGTTCAGCTCTTAAAGCATTAGAAGGCGACGCTGAAGCTGAAAAATCAATTCAAGATTTACTAGATGCTATGGATAAAGATATTCCAGAGCCAGTTAGAGAAATTGATAAAGATTTCTTGATGCCCGTTGAAGATGTTTTCTCAATCAAAGGACGAGGAACAGTTGCAACTGGTAGAATTGAAAGAGGAGTTGTTAAAGTTGGAGATGATATTGAAATCGTCGGTATTAAACCAACCAAAAAAGTTGTTGTTACCGGAGTTGAAATGTTTAGAAAACTTCTAAATCAAGGTCAAGCTGGTGATAATGTTGGAGCATTACTTCGAGGCGTTGAAAGAACTGATATCGAAAGAGGTCAAGTTCTTGCAAAACCAGGTTCAATTACTCCACATACTGATTTCGACGCTGAAGTTTATGTTCTTACCAAAGAAGAAGGCGGACGACATACACCATTTTTCAAAGGATATAAACCGCAGTTCTATATGAGAACAACAGATGTTACAGGCGAAGTTGAGCTTCCAGCTGATACAGAAATGGTTATGCCAGGAGACACAACTCAATTCAAAGTAAAACTTATTGTACCAATTGCCATGGAAGAAGGAATGCGATTTGCAATCCGTGAAGGTGGTAAAACAGTTGGCGCAGGAGTTGTAACAAAGATTAATAAATAAAATTTCAAGGAGCAACCCGAAGGTGGCACAGACTAAGACAGTACCAAAACAACGCATTAGAATCAGACTTAAGGCATATGATTCAAGGATTATCGACAAATCTGCTCGTAAGATTATTGAAACAATCGAACGATCAGGTGTAGTTGTGATAGGTCCAGTACCATTGCCAACTGAAAAACAAAAAGTTACTGTGCTTAAGTCGCCATTCAAATTCAAAGATGCTCGGGAACAGTTTGAGATGCGAATCCATAAAAGATTGATAGATATTATGGATCCAACCTCAAAAACCATTGATTCGCTTATGTCGCTTGATATGCCAGCTGGTGTAGATATAGAAATCAAAGCCTAAACATTGACTTTATCCCTCATTTTAGGTAAAATAAGTTAGGATAAAATTGAAAATTTTTACAAATTTTGTCTGGATAGTGTCCGCCATAGGCGGATAACTCTAGGCAAATTTGTTTTGATATGAGACAAAAATGAAATTATTACTTGGTAAAAAAATCGGAATGAGTCGAATATTCGACGAAAATGGCAAAGTAACACCAATTACTCTTATTAAAGTTGGTAAGTTAACAGTATCAAGTACAAGATCAGAAAATGAAAAAACTCGAGTCTTTGCCAGAACTAAAAAAGATTTATCTGAAATAAAAGAAAAATTAAGACCAACTGAAATGATTGAAAAATCATTTTTATCAGATAATTCAGAATATAAAAAAGGCGATTTACTCACCCTTAAAGATTTTGAAGACAGTAAAACAGTTGATATTAAAGCAGTTTCAAAAGGTAAGGGTTTTGCCGGAACAATTAAAAGACATCATTTCCATCGCGGTCCGGTTTCTCACGGTTCACACAATGTCAGACAACCCGGCTCAATCGGAGCAATGTTTCCACAAAGAGTAGTAAAAGGTAGAAAAATGCCAGGACATCTTGGAAATGAAACTGTTACAATAAAAAGTCTGAAAATTGTTGAAATTGATGTTTCAAAAGAAATTATTGTTTTAAAAGGTTCAGTCCCAGGATCAAGAAATACAGTTGTTGAAATTAGAGGATAAATGAAAAAAATAAAACTATATAATTTAGAGGGAACTTCAACCGGAGAAATTACACTTCCAAAGTTTTTTGAAACAGAAGTAAATCCATCAATTATTCACGAAGTAGTAGTTGCTGAAAGAGCCAATCAAAGAGTTGCAATTGCTCATACTAAAACCAGAGGAAATGTTGCTGGCGGCGGGAAAAAACCTTGGAGACAAAAAGGTACAGGACGAGCAAGAGCAGGTTCAAGCAGAAGTCCTTTGTGGAGAAGTGGTGGAATTACCTTTGGTCCATTAAGTGATAGAAATTATGCTAAAAAAATTAACAGAAAAGTCAAAAAATTAGCTTTAGCAATGGCTTATTCAGATAAAGTATCAAGCATGGCTGTTATCGATAAAATGTCATTTGAAAATATTAAAACTAAAATTGCTTCAGCCTTGCTTTCAAAATTACCTTTTGAAAATGGAAAAGTATTAATTGCAGGCACAAAAAAAGATGAAAATTTTAAATTAGTATTTAGAAATATTGCCGGAATTCAAGTTGAAGAAGTAAATTCAGTTAGCGTTCTTGATTTGATGAAAAATAAAAATTTGATTATTTCACGAGATGCAATAAAAGAACTTGAAATTAATTTTAAGCAAAAAATCAAAGAAGAAGCTGAAGAAACAGAAAAAACATCAGAAATTCAACCAGTTGATGAAAAAAAACCAGCATCATCAGTTAAAACAGAAGTTGAAGCTGAAAAAGTAATAGAATCCAAAGAAAAAGCAGTTAAAAAAACAATTAAGAAATAAAAATGCAGAAATTAGTTATTAAAAACCCAGTAATCACAGAAAAATCTATGCTTTTGGCAAAAAAAGCCATTTATACTTTTAAAGTTGAAACAAAAGTCAATAAAAATGAAATTAGCCAAGCGATTGAGCTTTTGTATAATGTAAAAGTTAAAGATGTAAATATTGTAAGTGTTAAAGGTAAAGTTAAAAGAGTTGGGAAAAAATTCGGCAAGAGAAGCGACACTAAAAAAGCTTATGTTATCCTGATGCCAGGAAATAAAATCAAAGAATTTGAAATAGAAGAAGACAAGAAAGAAGATAAGAAATCCGCCCATGGCGGATCCGCCTCTGGCGGAGAAAATAAATCAGAAAAAGCAGAAAAGAAATCAGTCAAAAATACATCTAGAAGTAATACTGGCGAAAAGAAATCAGAAAATGTAAATATTCAGGTTAGAGAAAAAGGTAAGTAATTAAAATGAAAAAAGATCAAGATAAAATTGTTAAAAAAAAACCAAATACATCTGCCTTAAGACAGTTTTCAATTGTTAAATCATTTGGTTTGTCTAAAAATAATCCTGATAAAAAATTAATTAAAACTTTTAAAAAATCAGCTGGACGAGATAATCTGGGTCATATTTCAACAAGACATAGAGGTGGCGGTGCAAAAAGAAAATATCGAGTAATCACTGATTTGGCAAAACATATTGATCAAGAAGCAACAGTTTTGACTTTAGAATACGATCCAAATAGAACTGCTAGAATTACAAAAATCCAATTTGAAAATGGATCAAAAGCTTACATCGTAGCTCCTAAGGGTATAAAAGTAGGAGATAAAGTAGTTGCTTCAGCTAATGCTGACGAACGGGTTGGGAATAGGGTTATGCTTAAATCAATTAACACGGGAACACAGATATATGGTGTTGAATTAACTATTGGTAAAGGGCCACAGATTGCAAAAAGTGCAGGCAATTATGCTACATTAATGGCAAAAGAAAATGGCATGGCAACAGTTAAACTTCCATCAGGTGAAGTTAGATTAATCAAAGAAGAATGTTATGCTTCAATTGGTAGCGTTTCAAATGAATTACACTCACTGGTAAAAATCGGTAAAGCAGGACGAATTAGACACATGGGACGAAGACCGCAAGTTCGAGGTAAGGCCATGAACCCTGTTGATCACCCTCATGGAGGCGGTGAAGGTAATACTTCAGTTGGTCTTAAGCATCCAAAAACACCTTGGGGTAAACCGGCAATGGGTAAAATTACAAGAAAAAAGAATAAAGCCAGTAACAAATTTATTGTTAAGAGGAGAAAGTAGAATATGTCCCGATCACTTAAAAAAGGATTATTTGTTGATCCAAAATTAATGATAAAAGTTGAAAAAGCCAAAGCTGCTGGTGGAAACCAGTCAATTAAGACATGGGCCAGATCTTCTACAATTTCTCCAGAGATGGTTGGTTTAACATTTTTAGTTCACAATGGCAAAGATTTTATTACTGTTATGGTAGTTGAGGATATGGTCGGACACAAATTAGGAGAATTTTCTCCTTCAAGAAAATTTAGAAAACATGGTGGTAAGATGCAAAGAGAAATAGAAACAAAGAAGAAAGCGGGAGCATAAAATGCAAGCCAAAGCAGTAGCAAAATTTGTTAAAATATCACCAAGAAAAGCAAGGCTTGTTGTAGATTTGATCCGAAACAAAAAAGCAAACGATGCTGTAAATATTTTAAATTTCTCTGTTAAAGCTGCTGCAAAAACTGTTTCAGATGTGCTTAAAAATGCCATGACAATTGCTAAAGATAGAGAAATGAATCAGGATAAGCTTATTGTCAAAGAGGCTCTTTGTGATGAAGGGCCAAGGCTTAAAAGAGGAATTGCCGCAGGTCGCGGTCATTACAGAAAAATTAACAAGCAAATGTGTCATATCACAATTGCAGTTGAAGAAGCCGAAAATAAAGAAGTAAAACCGGAGATTAAAAGTAAAAAATCTGAAAAAACGGAAACCAAAACAGTAAATACTGCAAAAGTATTGAAAAAAGAGAAAAAATAAGTTAAAATAACTTGATGAGTAATAACGAAAGCATATAGGAAAAAATATGGGACAAAAGATAAATCCAATTAGTTTCAGATTGCAAAACCAAAACCTGTGGAGCAGCCGTTGGTTTTCTAAAAAAGATTATGGTACTTTTGTGATTGAAGATTACCAGATTCGTGAACTTATTGAAAAAAAATACTCGCCAAATGCCGGAATTGCTTCAATTAATATTGAAAGATTTAACAAAGAGTCAGTTATTATTATTAATACATCAAGACCAGGAATTCTGATCGGACGATCTGGAGCAGGTGTTGCTGAATTAAAAGATAAATTAGCGAAAAAATTTAATCGTATATTTAAAATTGAAATAAAAGAAGTAAAAAGACCAGAGCTAGTTGCAAAACTTGTTGCTGAAAATATTTCAACCCAGTTAATCAAAAGAATTAACTTCCGCCGAGCTGCTAAGCAAGCTGTTGAAAAAACAATGCAAGCAGGTGCTGTCGGAGTTAAAATTGCAATTTCAGGCCGCTTAAACGGAGCTGAAATGGCCCGAACAGAAAAATTTTCCGATGGAAATGTTTCACTTTCAACTATTAAAACCAATATTGATTATGCCTTAGTGCATTCTCATACAACAGTTGGAATGGTTGGAGTAAAGGTTTGGATAAACAAGGGAGAACAAAATGCTGATTCCTAAGAAACTGGTACACCGAAAAGTTTTCCGTGGCAACATGTCTGGCAAAGCCACTCGTGGTTTTGAGATTAATTTTGGTCAATATGCCATAAAAGCAAAAGAATGCGGATGGATTACTTCAAGGCAAATTGAAGCAGCTCGTAGAGCCATGACGCGTTACATCAAAAGAGGCGGTGAAGTTTGGATTAGAATATTTCCAGATAAACCAGTTACAAAACAGCCAGCAGAAACAGGTATGGGTGGCGGAGCCGGTGCTCTTGACCATTATGTTGTTCCAGTTAAACCAGGTGTAATTATGTTTGAAATGGCAGGAGTAGCAACTGATGTGGCAAAAGAAGCAATGAGACTTGCACAACACAAATTACCAATAAAAACAGTTTTTGTGGTCAAGGAGCATTAAATGAAAAGAATAGAAATTTTGCGTGAATTAAAAGACATGACAGTTCCAAACTTAATGAAAGAATTAAGCAACTTAAATATTGAAATCACAAAAACTAGAAACGCAATTAGCTTTGGAAAAGAAAAAAATAGCAAGAAAATATTAAATTTAAGAAAACAAAAAGCAAGAATTTGGTCAGTAATTACAAGTAAAGTTTTGACCGGAGATGAAAATGGTAAATAATAAAATTCAAGAAATTAATGAAAAAGTTCAAACTTCAGGAAAAATCCTAAAAGGTACTGTTGTAAGTACAAAAATGGATAAAACAATTATTGTTTCAGTAGAAACAAAAAAAGTTCATCCGCTTTACAAAAAACAATATCGAAGTACAAAGAGATTTTTTGCGCATAACGAAGATGAAACGATTCAAGCAGGAGACAAAGTTACTATTCGCGAGTCAAAACCAATTTCAAAGAATAAAAGATGGATAGTTGTTAAAGGATAAAAATGATTCAACCAAATACAAGATTAAAAGTTGCAGATAACAGTGGTGCCAAAGAAATTATGGTAATTCGTGTTCTTGGCAAAGCAAGAGATAATTGCGCGCAATTGGGCGATATTGTAGTTGCCAGTGTTAAAAAAGCAATTCCTGGCGGAACCGCTAAAAAGAAGGAAGTTGTTAAAGCTGTTATTGTTAGACAGAAATTCCCATTCTTAAGAGCAGATGGATCAACTATCAGATTTGATGAAAATGCAGCTGTATTAATTGCTGCTGATCAGGGTCCAAGAGGAACCAGAATATTTGGTCCGGTTTGCAGAGAACTTCGAGATCGCGGTTACAGTAAGATTATTTCATTAGCACCAGAGGTTTTGTAAGGAGTTATATGGTTAAAAAAGGTGATTTAGTAAAAATTTTAGCAGGCAAAGACAAAAACAAAACTGGAAAAATCGAGTCTGTTTTAACAAAAGAAAGCAAAGTAGTTGTTACTGGTCTTAATATGGTTAAAAAACATCTTAAGCCAAACAAATATCGAACCCAAGCCGGAATTATTGATCGAGCTATGCCTCTTGATATTAGTAATGTGATGTTAGTTTGCCCAAGTTGCAATAGACCGAGTAAGGTGTCAACCAAAAAAGTAGATTTGAATATAATCAGAATTTGCAAAAAATGTAATGAACAAATTGATCATAGCGAGAAGAAATAATGGAAAGTACAAAAGTTAAACAATTAAATAAATTAGCCCAAGCAAAGATTACCAAAGTAATTGTTAATGTTGGAATTGGAAAAATTGCAGGCGAGAAAAAAACCATTGCTCAACTTGAAAAAGATATTGCAACAATTACCGGTCAAAAAGGAGTTCAAAGAGCTTCCAATAAATCAATTGCCGGTTTTAAACTGCGTGCTGGAATGATTGTCGGATATATGGTTACACTTCGAGGAAAAAGAATGAATGATTTCTTGACTCGATTGATCAATGTTGCTTTGCCAAGAATCAGAGATTTCAAAGGTTTATCAGTTAAATCTTTTGACAAACAAGGAAATTATAATATTGGAATTCGAGAACATGTAATTTTTCCGGAAATTAATTATGACGATATTGAAAAAAACTTCGGATTTAACATTACAATCTGTACTACTGCCAAATCAGTTGATGATGCAATTAGTTTATTAAAAGGGCTTGGAATGCCGTTTAAGGAGAATTAATATGGCCAGAAAAGCATTAGTAGTAAAAGCAGAAAAAAAACCAAAATATTCTTCCCGAATTGTTAGAAGATGTAAGATTTGTGGTAGAAGCCATGGCTATATGAGAAAATTTAATCTTTGCCGAATCTGTTTTAGAGATTTAGCAACAAAAGGTGATTTGCCCGGAATATGTAAATCATCTTGGTAAAATCCTTAGATAATCGAAGGATAGGAGAAAACAATGTCTGACCCTATAAGCAACATGTTAATCACATTAAAAAATGCGGCCCTAGTCGATAAGGAATTTGTGTTGATTCCATTTTCAAACCTCAAGATGGCTATATTAAAAATCTTAGCCAATAAGGGTTATGTTAAAAGTTTTGAGATTGATAAAAAAACAAAACAAATAAAAGTTGTCTTAAGATATTCTGAAAATATGAAATATTTTGAATATGTTAAAAGAATTTCCAAACCAGGACAACGCATTTATATCAAATCAAGTGCCATTCCGTATCCTAAAACTCATTTTGGAATTATTATTATTTCAACTCCAAAGGGTATGATGACTGGCTATGAAGCTAAAAAACTTGGTCTTGGTGGTGAATTAATTTGTGAGGTTGCATAATGAGCAGAATAGGAAGAAAAATTATTAATATACCGGACGGTGTTACTGTAAATTTTAATGCTGATATTTTAAAGGCATCAGGAGTTCTTGGCGAATTATCCCTTGAGATTCCACAAAAAATTAAGTTAACAATTGAAAATAATATTATTACTGTTGAAAGACACAACAATGATAAAATTTCCAAATCGCTTCATGGTACATTTAGACAGTTGATTGACAATATGATCATTGGAGTAAGCAAGGGGTTTGAAAAAACACTGGAATTAATCGGGGTAGGATATAGAGTTGCCATGGAAGGCAATGAAATTAATATGCATCTAGGTTTTTCTCATCCGGTAAAAATCGAGATTCCAAGTGATGTGAAAGTAAAAGTTGAAAAAAATAAAATTACAATTTCAGGTACAGACAAACAAAGAGTGGGCCAATTTACTGCAGAAATTCGCGCATTCAAAAAACCGGAGCCATATAAAGGCAAAGGTTTAAGATATTTAGGCGAAAAAATAAAACTTAAAGCAGGTAAAACTGCCAAAACAAGTAAGTAAGGAATAAGATGGTAAAGAAAGTAATGCATAATTCAAAATTAAACAACAAAGAAAGAGCTATTTTGGCTGTTAAAAGAACCAATAAGCATATTTATTGTGATATTGTAGATCAAAATACCGGTCTTGTTCTAGATTCTGCATCTGATGCTGATATTAAAACAGGTACAAAAACAGAAAAATCAGCTGAAGTAGGAAAACTTGTTGCAAATCTTGCTAAAGAGCATAATATTACAAAAGTAGTTTTTGATAGAAAAGGTTACAAATTTCATGGTCGAGTTAAAATGCTGGCAGACAGTGCTAGAAAAAATGGATTGGAGTTCTAATGGCTAATTATACCGCACAAGAAAAACAATTGCCGGAATTTGAAGAAAAAGTTTTAGAAATTAATAGAATTTCAAGAACTGTTAAAGGTGGACGAAGATTAAGATTTCGTGCCTTAGTTTTGGTTGGAAATAGAAAAGGCAAAGTCGGTTTTGGTATAGCCAAAGCTTCAGAAGTTGTTGTTGCTATAAATAAAGCAAAAAAACAGGCTATGAAAAATATTATTTTAGTTCCAATTGTAAACGATACAATCCCACATCTAGTTACAGCTTCGTTTGGTAGCTCGGATATATTACTTAAACCTGCTCCAGTTGGTACTTCATTAATTGCCGGCGGTTCGATCAGAAGCATTTTGGAAATTGCTGGAATTAAAAATATTGTTTCAAAATCTCTTGGCAGCAATACTAAGATTAATGTTGTATCTGCAACATTTAAAGCAATTCTAGCATTAAAAATTGGCAACAATACAAAAAAATCTGTCAAAGCAGAAGATGAAAAACAAAAAGAAATAAAATCTGAAGAAACTAAAGCTGAAGCAGTAAAGCCAATTAAAAAAGCTACAAATTCAACAGATAAAGAAAAATCAACCAAAGAAGTAAAAACAGAAAAATTATTACCAAAAGAGACTGCTGCGAAAAAACCTAAGGTTGAGAAAATAACCAAGAAAAAATAAAAGGATTTGCAATGAGAATAGATGAATTAAAACCATTTGATAAAAAGAAATCATCCAAAAGAGTTGGGCGAGGTATTGGTAGTGGTAAAGGAAAAACATCAACTCGTGGTATGAGTGGACAAAAATCCAGGTCAGGTTTTAATTTGTCGTGGAATTTTGAAGGCGGACAATCAACACTAGGATCTAGACTTCCTAAAAGAAGAGGAATTGGTTCATGTTTAAGAAAATATCAATCATTAAATATTAAACTTGTTGAAAGTAAATTTACAGAAAAAGAAGAAATAAATCCCGAAGCGCTTGTTTTAAAAGGATTAATTAAAAATACAAAACTACCAGTCAAAATTTTTGGTCAAACCGATAAAGTATATATTATTAAAAACTGTCGAGTTACAAAAAGTCTATTACAATTAGTAAAGGCAGAAGATGCTAAAAAAGCTTAGTCAAATTTTTTCATCTCCGGATCTAAGAAATAAAATTTTAGTTAGTCTTTTCATCGTAGTAATTGCTCGTTTTTTGGCGCACATTCCAATGCCGGGGGTAAATACTGAAGAATTAAAAAATTTTTTTAGCAGAAACCAAATTTTTGGTTTTTTAAATATGTTTTCCGGCGGAGCAATGGAAAATTTTTCACTTATAATGATGGGTGTAGGTCCTTTTATTACAGCATCGATTATATTTCAACTTCTGCAAATGATAGTTCCAAGTATTGAAGCTTTATCTAAAGAAGGTGAAAGAGGAAGGCAAAAAATAAATCAATGGACCAGATATGCTGCAGTTCCTCTTGCAATTATTCAAGCATTTGGCACAACAGCTCTTCTTAAAAATCAAGGAGTAATTACAAATCTTAGTGGATTGCCATTTATTACAATGCTTATTTCAGTAACAGCCGGCACAATGCTTTTGATGTACTTGGGAGAAATTCTATCGGAAAAAGGTATTGGAAATGGAATGAGCATAATTATTGCAGTTGGAATTCTTTCCGGATACCCAATGAATATTAGAAATACAGCCGCTGTCATTGGAACAGATAAAGCTTTGGGGTTAATATTATTTATAGCTATCTTAGTGGTTGTAATTGCTTTAATTGTAATAATGAATGAAGGAGTTAGACAAATTCCTATTTCTTATGCTAGAAGAACAAGAGGAACTAAATCTTACGGCGGAGTAGATACTTATTTGCCTTTAAGAGTAAATACCGGTGGCGTTGTTCCAATAATTTTTGCCTTGTCGTTTATGCTTTTTCCGGGAATTATTGCAAAATTTTTTACAGCAGCCAGGTCGCCATGGCTTTCAGATATGGCTTTCAAAGTTTCCGCCTTTTTTTCTAACAATACTTATTATGGAATCATCTATTTTATAGCAACAATAATATTTACCTATTTCTATGCAAGTATTATTTTTAAGCCAACTGAAGTTGCGGAAAACCTTCAGAAACAAGGTGGCTTTATCCCAGGGATAAGACCTGGAACAGAAACAGCAAGTTTTCTTGCAAAAGTTTTAAATAGAATAACTTTTGTCGGTGCCTTGTTCCTTGGATTCATTGCTGTCTTGCCATTTATAGTTCAGTCTTTAACGCAAATCAACACAATTGTTATCGGCGGTACTGGAATGCTGATTATTGTAAGCGTGATTATTGAAACCTCAAGACAAATTAAAGCGCAGCTATTAATGCGAACATACGATACATATTAAGTCATTCTTGATTGCTGCTGTTGTCTAAAAAAATATTCCCGATATAATATAAAGGAAAAGGAATATTAAATGAAAAAACCAATTTTAACTCTTTTGATAATTATTATTGCGGGCTTAACTGTCAGTACTAGCTATTTTTATAATCAGTCGAAAAAATCGCCAAATACAAATACTGGATTAACAAATATCACACCTGATCAAACTGAAAACGAAAATATAAATCAATCCTTATCAAATATAAATACTAATACAAATAGTTTAAATCAAAATTCTAATACAAATATATCTACTGACGGTGAAGTTTCTCCAGCTGTAAATAAAAATCGTGCCTCAAATCCGGAAAAAACATATCAAGTAAAATCAGGTGAAACTTTATATCCGATTGGTTTAAAATTCAATTTAGATTGGAACTATATCGCCCGCGCCAATGGACTTGAAGATTCCAATAGTATTAAAGCTAATTCAGTATTGGTTATTCCGATTTATGATACTGATTCTAAAAAACTATCAGTCAATTATTCAGTTGATCAAGCTAAAGCAGATGAACTTCAAAAAAATATTTCAACTGGAAAAGAAACATGGAGACTTGATCCGATTGAAGTTGCAAAAAAAGAATCATATCCTTGTTTCGGTTTTAGTAGTAATGATACATACACTTTAGCGAGCAAAAGTGAAGAAAAAGGAATCGCTCAAATTAGTGTAGTTAAAAATAATATTAGTTATGAAATAGGGCTTACAGAGCCAGCAACAAAAGGAGCAGATGGTATTTGGACAATAAGTTATATAAAGGAAATATAATGGTAAAAGATTTAATAATATTAATCGGACCGCCAGCATCAGGCAAAGGAACTCAAGGAAAAATAATTTCAGATCACATTAAGTATGAATATTTTGCTATGAGCCAAGCTATTGATGAATTTATTGAGGCAAATCCAAGCAGAAAAGACGAAATTAGATCATTTATTAATTCGGGACAATTAGTTCCAGATTCTACAATTGAAGAAATAATTGCCTATAAATTTTCTAATTCCGAATCAGGTGTTGTAACAGATGGTTTTCCTCGAACAATTGAACAAGCAAAATTTTTAGATAAAAATTTTAATGATATAACAAAGCGCGTTTTTTATTTAAATTTAAAGGATGATTCAGTTATTTCAAGAATCGAAGGAAGACGAGTCTGCTCCAGCTGTAATAACATTTTTTTTCCTCCCGAAAGCCTAACTCTTGCTAACTGTCCTCAATGCAACGGTAAAATTATTCAAAGACTCGATGATAATATTGAAACTGTAAAAATAAGACTGCAAAAATATCACGAAGAAACTGAACCTTTAATCGAATATTACAAAGAGCAAGACAAATTAATCAAAATTGACGCAGAACCTTCAATCGAACAAATTACAGAAAATATTTTGGATTATTTGGAAAATGCTAAATAAAGATAAATACAAATCAATGAAAACAGGCGGCAAATATCTTGCCGAGATTTTAAGTATCTTATCAGAAAAAATAAAACCAAATATTAGTACTCAAGATATCGAAAATTGGACCATTGAATTTCTTAAGAAAAATGATATTAAATCTGCATTTCTCGGATTTGGCGGCTATCCAAAAAATATTTGTGTATCGATAAATGATGAAATTGTTCATGGAGTACCAAATTCAAATAAAATAATCCATGATGGAGATTTAGTCTCGCTTGATATGGGAATTAATTATAATGGTTACATGACAGATATGGCAACAACTGTTGCTGTTGGAAAAATAACAGATGAGGAAAAAAGACTGCTTGAAGGAACTGAAATGGCCCTAACTCGTGTCATATCAGAAATAAAAACAGGTGATAGAGTTGGTAAAATAGGCCAAATTATTGCTCAAACAGCAAAAGAATATAACTTAAAAATAATTTATGAATTAACAGGCCACGGAGTCGGTAAAAAATTACACGAAGATCCGATTGTTTACAATTATGGCAATGAAAACAACGGACCGATTCTTAATGAGGGCGCTACAATTGCAATTGAGCCTATGTTTTCACTTGGAAGTTCCAAAATTATTACCAAATCTGACAAATGGACTTATTCAACTCAAGACGGTTCAAAAGCAGCGCATTTTGAAAAAACCATTATGTTTATGAAAAATGGAGTGGAAGTTTTAACTAAAATGTAGTTTAATAATAATGTAATATAATTAATAGGAGGCAGTATGACATGTAGTACATGTGGCAAAGAAATTACAGAGGAAACTAAGTGTAGTTGCGATGAGACAAAGTGTAGCGATTGTTGCGAATGTGAAGAAGGATGCAGTTGTGGATGTAAAGACAAGAAGAACGAATCAGCTGAAACAGAAGAAGACACAGAAGAGTCAGACGAAACAGAATAAAGAAATTTAACAATAAATACACTCAAACAGGCCCTATTTAACCAAATTGGGGCTATGTTTGAGTGTATAAATTGAAAAAGAGATAAAATAGAGCAAATGAACCATAAAAACACTTGCACAAATTCAAAGCATATGATAATATATAAATACAATTAATGAAAAAAGATTTTATTGAGTTAACAGGTTTGGTTACCGAGGCATTGCCAAATGCTATGTTTCGAGTTGAGCTTGAAAACAAAGAAATAATAATCGGCCATATTTCCGGTAAAATGCGATTGCATAGCATTCGAATCTTACCTGGCGATAAGGTATTAGTAGAGCTAACCCCCTATGACTTGTCAAAGGGAAGAATAACTCGAAGATTATAATTCTATTTAAAAGTATCAATATAAAGATAAAGCAACAACTATCAGGAAGGCGCAATGAAAGTTTCTGCATCTGCTAAAAAAATTTGTTTAAAATGTAAGATAATAAAACGCAAACGAATTGTTCGCGTTATTTGTGAAAATCCAAAACATAAACAGAGACAAGGATAAAATGGCAAGAATTGCAGGTTTAAATATTGATGACAAAAAAAGAATTCCTTATGGTCTGGCTTTAATATACGGAATAGGAATAGCTAAAGGTAAAGAAATTTGTCAAAGATTAAAAATAAGTGAATCATTAAAATTTTCTGATTTAACTGAAGCGGAAATAGACAAAATTCGAAGTTTTATTGATAAGAATTATAAAATAGAAGGTGATCTAAGAACAGAAATTACTCAAAATGTAAAAAGATTAAAAGAAATTAGTGCATATAGAGGTGTTAGACATATTAAAAATTTACCGGTAAGAGGACAAAGAACAAAAACAAATGCTAGAACCAAAAGAGGAAGAAAAGTAACTGTTGGTTCGGGTAGAAAAAAAGCAGCTGAAAAGACATAAGCTATAAACAACTTTATGAACTTTACAGACTTTATAAACTTTTAACTAATATATTATGGCCAAAGCAGTAAAAAATACAACAAAAACCAAGAAAAAAGTAATTAAATCATTTGAACATGGTAGAATTTATATTCAATCAAGTTTTAATAATACAATTATTTCTTTTACCGACCAAGACGGAAATGTTATTAACTGGACAAGTGCCGGCAAAGAAGGTTTTAAAGGATCGCGAAGATCCACCCCGTATGCTGCTCAAGTTTCAGCCAAGAAATTATATGGCTTATTTGAAATTCACGGAGTTAGATCACTTGATGTTTTTGTTTCCGGAGTCGGAACTGGCCGAGAATCTGCAGTTAGAGCATTACAAGGTATGAATGTTGAAATTAAAAGCATAAAAGACACTACACCGGTTCCGCATAATGGTTGTAGAGCTAAAAAGATTAGAAGAGTCTAAGGAGATTAATGGTCAAGCAAAACGTTTGTAAAAAATGTAGAAGAGAAAGTATTAAGCTTTTCTTAAAAGGTGAAAGATGCAATGGCGCTAAATGCGCGGTAGCTAGAAGGATTGATTCAAAGAAAACTACTACCGGACGAAGAGGACTTGTTTCTTCTGAATATGGTCATCAATTAAGAGAAAAACAAAAAGTTAAATCAATTTATGGTATTTCTGAAAAACAACTTGTTATAATTTTTAAAAAATCTCTTAAAGCAGAAGGTAATACTTCAGAACTTGTATTGCAGCATCTTGAAAGAAGACTAGATAATATTGTTTATAGGCTTGGATTTGGAAAATCAAGAGCAGAAGCAAAGCAGATGGTCTCGCATGGACATATTAAAGTTAATAAAAAGAAAGTAAATATTTCTTCATATGAACTTTCTGTCGATGATACAATTTCGCTTGGAACAAAATTTGAATTAGTGGAAGCAGAAACCCCAGATTGGTTAAAAATTGATAAAAAAAATAAAGAGGGCAAAGTCCTCGAACTGCCAACAAGGGAACAGATCCCAAGTGAGGTAGAAGAACAATTAATAATTGAATTTTACTCTAGATAGATAGAGAGGAGAAAGAAATATGTCGCAATTTACATTACCAGAAACAGCATTGATGAAGTACGAACAAACAAAAAGAGAAGGAAATTCAGCAACTTTTGAAATTGAGCCGTTGTCTCCAGGATTTGGTGTTACAATAGGAAATGCTTTGAGAAGAGTTCTCCTGTCATCACTTGAAGGTGCAGCTATTTCAGCTGTAAAATTTGAAGAAGCAAATCATGAATTTTCAACAATTGCAGGTATTAAAGAAGATATTGTTGAAATAATTTTGAATCTTAAAAAAGTAAACCTTAAATTACATGGGGATGAAAAAACCATTTTATCGCTAAGTGCAAAAGGACCAAAAGAAATTAAAGCATCTGATTTTACTGCTAATGCTTTAGTAGAAATAACAAACCCAAATCAACATATTGCAACTTTAGATAAAGGTGCAAAGCTTGAAATGGAAGTAGTTGTTGAAAAAGGCCGCGGATATGCTCCGGTAGAAAAAAGAGTTGATGAAAAATTACCTCTTGGAAATATTGCAATTGATTGTATTTTTTCACCTGTAACTCGAGTTAATTTCAATGTTGAAAATACTCGTGTTGGAGGCATGACAAACTTTGATAAACTGACACTAGAAATTATTACTAATGGAATTATCGATCCTGAAGATGCATTAAAACAAGCAGCAAGAATATTGGTTGAACATTATGGATTAATTTCAGGTGATTTGGTTGTTGAAGAAGAATCTCTTGAAGTACTTGAAGACGAACAAATGAATAGTGAGCAAGAAATTGAAAAAGCAATTGAAGAAGATTTAAAACCTGTTAAAAAAACAAGAAAATCAAAAACAGAATCAGACGAAAAATCGGAAAAAGCATCAGAAGCAGAATCAGTTGTAGCCAAGCCTGTTAAGAAGTCTAAATCTAAATCAGAGGATAAATAATGCGTAAGTTAGGAAGAAAAAAAGCAAATCGAAATCATTTGGTAAGAAATTTGCTTACTTCTATTATATTATACGAAAAAGTTGTAACAACTGAAGCAAAGGCAAAAACCATAAAAAGTGAGATTGATAGAATAATTACAAAAGCAAAGAAAAATGATCTTGCAGCCAGAAGATATGTTGCCAAAATATTATTTGATATGAATGCAGTTAAAAAAACCATGGAAGTTTTAGCTCCAAGATATATTAACAGAACAAGCGGTTATACTCAAATTTACAAATTAGGTCAAAGAGTTGGCGATGGGGCACCAAAATATCAAATCAACTTAATTCAGGAAGAAGCTGCAAAGAAAGAAACCGGAAAAGCTTCAAAAGATAAAAAAACAGAAAAAAAGACAGAAAATCAAGTTGAAAGTAAGAGTATTGAAAAAGAAGAAATTATTGAAAATGTAGAAGAAAAGGAAAGCAATGGCAGAGAATAATAAAACAATTGAAATTGATGCCGCAGGACAGGTGCTAGGTAGACTTGCAACTGAAGTTGCATCTCTTTTGCGCGGTAAAAATTTAGTTGATTTTGCACCTAATAAACTTTCAGGTGTTAAGGTTGTAATTAAAAACGCAGAAAAAATCAGATTAACAGGAAATAAGATTGAAGATAAAAAATACCAAAGACATACCGGTTATATTGGAAATCTTAAAACCAAAACATTAAAAGTCATGATAGAAAAACCTGAATTTGTAATTAATCACGCAGTTTCTGGTATGCTTCCAAAAAATAGACTTCAAAAAGAATGGATGAAAAATTTAACTATACTTAAAGGTGAATAAATATGGCCAAAACTGCTGAAAATAAATATTATTATGGTACAGGACGAAGAAAAACCGCAATTGCTCGAGTAAGAGTTATGCCGGGAAAAGGAATGCTTACAATCAATGGAAAATTGATTGAAGAAGTTGAAGATATTTATTTTTCACCTATGAAAACCTGCAATTTAACTGGTTTTGATATTTCAGCTATTACTAATGGTGGCGGTATTGTTTCACAAAAAGAAGCAGTTAGACTTGGTGTTAGCCGCGCTCTTGTTGCGCTAAATCCTGAAAATAAAGCTATTTTAAGAAAACTTGGATTCATGACTCGTGATTCACGAGAAAAAGAACGAAAGAAACCTGGACTCAAACGAGCAAGACGCGCTCCTCAATTTGCCAAGCGTTAAGAGATAATTCAAAATTTAAATCTAAAAAATTAAATCCACAACTAAAAAGCTGTAAGGCAAAAATAATATTTGGAAATAAAGTTTTAAATTTTAAATTGTGGTTTTAATTTATTACTTTTTAACTTTAAGTTATGACTATGTCGCAACGAATACAAAAAATAAATAAATTAATTCAAGAAGAGCTAACGAATTTTTTAAGAAATGAGTATGCAGAAAAAGGTATTTTTAGTATTTTGGAAGTTTTTGTAAATGATGATCTATCGCTAGCAAAAGTATACATAGATGTATTAAAATTAAATATAGATAACAAAAAATTTGAAGAAATGCTAAACAGAAAAGCTTTTTATTTCCGTCAGCTTCTTAAAAAACGAATGGTAAGCAAGAAAGTACCACAACTCGTCTTCTATGTCATTTCTGAAGCTCCAGAAGACGTTCTAATAGATATTAAAGAATGAAAGTAAGATCCACCCTATTTTCAATATTTTCAACCACTCTTCTCGCTTTTGGCGTTTGGTTGGTAGTTTTTTTTAATTTTTCTCCACTTAATGCCGATAAATTAACCTTTGCAGCATTTTACGGTAGTCTCTTCCTTTGGCTTACGGGCATAATTACCTTTGCGCTTTTCTACACAAAAGTATATCTTAGTAATAAGGAAGTAGTTTTTTCCATCCTTGCGCCATCAGCCAGACAGGCTACGCTAATTGCCGGAGGGTTAGTTAGTCTTTTGTTTTTTCAAGGAATTGGTGTCTTGAGTTGGTGGGAAGCAGGACTTTGGATTTCGTCACTATTGCTTCTTGAAATGTATTTCCGGTCAGAAAAAGGATAGATAAAATTAATAAATTTCTAATTTCTAACAAATGAACAATAACCAATTAACAAAAAAATATTTAAAAATCCAAAATTTCTTAAGCATTTGTATTTTGATATTTTGAATTTATTTAGAAATTAGTAATTAGGAATTATCATACACAGTCGAATCCATATTGATTAGAAATTAGAAATTAGTAATTAGGAATTATATATTATGCAAACTGGTCATCTTCATCCAACAACAATGTTTATGCGTAAAATTGTAAATCATTTTGTGCGTCAAGGATTTAAGGTTGCTGAAGGTCCTGAAGCTGAAACTGAATGGCACAATTTCGATTTTTTAAATGTATCAGCCGACCATCCATCTCGTGATGCTCAAGATACATTTTGGCTTGACAAAGAAAAGCTGCTCCGAACTCATACAACATCGGTTCAAGGAAGAATAGTTAATCCTGAATCAAGCATAAAACCTCCGCTTAGATACATTATGCCGGGTAAAATCTTCAGAAACGAAGCTACGGATCAGACGCATGAAGCAATTTTCTACCAAATCGACGGTTTTGCTATTGATAAAGATATAAAATTAACTGATTTACTAGGCGAGCTTGAGAATCTATTCAAATCAATACTAGGGCCTGATACAAAAATCAGATTTAGACCACATCTTTTCCCTTTTGTAGAACCAGGAGTTGAAATGGATTTATTCTTTAAAGGTAGATGGATGGAGCTTCTTGGTGCCGGTATGATTCATCCGAAAGTTTTGCAAAATATGGGTCTTGATCCGGCTGAATGGCAAGGTTTTGCCTTTGGCCTTGGTCTTGATCGATTTTTAATGGCATATTATGGCATTGAAGATATCAGATTGTTCCATAAAAATGATTTGCGCTTTTTGCAGCAATTTTAATTCCACTGTCATTCCAAACTCGCAGCTACGCCAGCTGATAGAGTTGCTCGAGCCCGCCCGGGCTTAGGAGAAATATGGAAACCATTCCCCCTTGTCATTCCAGACAGGAAGCAAAGCGTTCCTGATCTGGAATCCATAAAATAGTAAATAATAATTAGGAGAAAAATGAATAAATTAATAAAAAAACTAGGCTGGTTATTCATCGGTTTCGGCATCGGATTGATTATTAATCCAAAAGATAATTTAATTACAGTTCTGGCAATATTAATTATGATTGCCGGTTTTGTTTTTGCCTTCTTCATGTCAGATCGTAAAAAAACCGCCCCAAAAGAAGAAAATTATGAAGAAAATAATAAACAATAACCAATTTTGACTTTATGGACTTTATAAACTTTTAAATTAGCGACTACAAGGAGCGTTCGTGTTAATCCCGATCAAATGGCTTAAACAATTTACTGAAACAGAAAAAAGCGACCAAGAGATCGCAGATATTTTGCTATTTTCCGGAACCAATATTGAATCAGTTGAAAATGGTGTAATTGATGCTGAAATAACAGCAAATAGACCAGATTGTCTGTCAATTTATGGCACAGCCAGAGAATATGCAGCAATGTCCAAAGAAGAACTACTTCCGCTTGAAATTTCTCAAATTGATATTTCCACTTTTTGTCATTCCCGCGAAAGCGGGAATCCAGTTGAAAATGGATTCCATTCGCTAGCTTCTGATACGGCTGATAATATTGAAATCCAAATCGAATCTTCTGATATTTGCCCAAGATATTGTGGTTATGCAATTAAAAATATACAAATTATGGAATCGCCCGACTGGATGAAAGAAAGACTACAAGCAGCCGGTATGCGACCAATTAACAACATTGTTGATATCACAAACTATATTATGCTTGAAACCGGCCAGCCGCTTCATGCATTTGATTTTGATAAAATAAAAAATAGCCCAATGTTGGTTCGCAAAGCAAAAGACGGCGAAATGGTTAAAACTCTTGATCAAATTGAAAGAAAACTGGACAACGATGCTATTGTGATTGAAAATAACGGCAAGATAGTTGATTTAACTGGTATAATGGGTGGAGCTGAATCAGAAATAGATTTAAATACTAAAAACATATTTCTTCAAGCCGCAATATTTAATCCGGTGATGATTAGAAGGACAAGTAAAAGAACCAAACTCTCAACTGAAGCATCATATAGATACGAGCGTGGTGTTGATATGGAGAAAGCATTAGATTATCTGAAAAGAGCTGCAAACTTATTTAAGGATCTTGCAAATGGTGAAATCATCCAAGAAATTGATATATATAAAGAACCGCTCAAGCCTTTTGAAATTACTTGGTCGCTTTCCAAAGCCGAAAGCCTGCTTGGTGTCGAGCTTAAGGCAGAAGAAGTAATTAATAACTTAAAAAGACTTCAAATTGAAACCTCAAAAACAGGTGATGACACTTTTGTTTCAAAAGCTCCATCGCACAGAATGGATCTTTGTCTTCCGGAAGATATTTACGAAGAAATTATTAGGTTTTATCCGGTAAATGATCTAGTAAAAACTACTCTTAAACCAATTGAAAATAAAGAAGAAAAATCATTCTTCTCGTTTAAAGAATATGTTAAAGATATCTTAGCTGAACTTGGATTAACGGAAATATATGGTTATTCATTCTTGTCAAAAAAAGATTTAGATTCCACTTCTCAAACAGGCATTGTAAAAATCGATAACCCAATGTCAGAAGAGCATGAATATTTAAGACCATCGCTACTCTTTGATATGTTAACTGCTGTTTTTAGAAATCCATCTTTTGATCCGATTGCTATCTTTGAAGTTGGTCATGTATTTACATCAGAGGACGAAAAAGAAAAACTTGGAATTATGATTGCTGGGCGAGGATCAGATCATTTAGAATCAGTTACGGATCAATTACTTAAAAATATCGAAGCAGAAGCAGAAATTAAGGTTATTGATATAGATGAAAATATTTTAAATAAACTTAAGATTAGAAAAAAGAATGTTAGATATTTAGAGATTGATCTTGAAGAACTGTATAATTCAACTAAACTTACAACTTTTAATTATAAAGTTAAAGATATGGATCAAAAATATACAGAAATTGCCAAATTCCCATCAGTAAATCGAGATATTGCCATTATTGTAGATGATTCCATTGATCCAAGTCTAATTTCAACTAAAATTAAGCAAACTGATAACATGGTCAAGAGTGTTGAACTTTTCGATCAATATATATCAGATAAATTTGGAATTGGTAAAAAATCACTTGCATACCACATCTTGTATCAATCAGACGAAAAAACACTAAATGATGTGGAAGTAACCAAAATTCATAATCAAATTGTGGTTAATCTAGAAAATGAATTTAACGCAAAATTAAGAGATTAAAATTATATTTAATCATTAAAACATTTTAAATTAATTAGAAATTTATAACTATGCTTGAAAGAATTCAAAAAATTATCGCTGCTTCTGGTTATTGTTCTAGGCGAAAAGCTGAAGAACTAATAAAAGAACAGAAAGTTAAGGTAAATGGGAAGATTATTTCTTTGGGCTTTAAAGTTGAGCCTGATAAATGTGAAATTTTAATTGATAATCAGCCAATCGCTTCAAAAGAAAATTTTGTCTATTTTGCTTTAAATAAACCTCGAGGGTTTACTTCAACCCTAAGCGATCCCCATGCTAAAAAAACCGTTACAACTCTAGTTCGAGAGGACGCAAGAATATTTCCTGTGGGCAGACTAGATAAAGACTCTGAAGGACTAATCATTTTAACTAATGATGGTGAATTTGCCAATCTCTTGACTCATCCAAAATTTGAACACGAAAAAGAATATGCAGTTCTCGCATCATATAGAAAAGGAACTCCTCGAGAAGAATTACTCAAAAAACTGGAAAAAATGGAAAGCGGAGTAATGATTGAAGACAAGAAAACCTCGCCTGCTAAAATCACTTTAATTAAGGCTTCAAATCTGATAGAATTTAATATAGTGATCCACGAAGGACGCAAAAGACAGATTCGCCAAATGTGCAGTTCGGTTGGTTTTAATGTTGAAAGATTAACAAGAATTCGAATTGGTAAACTTGAACTTGGCGAACTAAAATCAGGCAAATATCGAAGTATTAGTAGAGAAGAAGTGGTGTAAATAATCAATTACTAATTCCTAATTAGTAATTAATAACCAATAATCAAGAAACAATCACCAGAAAATATATCAATAATCAATAAACCAAATAAAATTGGAATTGTTTGAATATTGATATTTGAAAAATTGGTTATTAACTGGTTATTGATGATTGTACCTTGGTTATTATAAAATATTAATTTAAATTATCCTAGGAGATTCCATGCAACGAACACTAACCAAAAATTTATCAGAAAATATTGGTAAACAGGTCAACGTATTGGGTTGGGTAAACACCAGACGAGATCATGGTAAAATCATCTTTATTGATGCCCGCGATCGATGGGGGATAGTTCAGTGTGTCTTTGTTCCGGGAAATGAAGCATATGAAACCGGTCAAAAACTTCGCACAGAATTTGTAGTGTCACTTAAAGGTTTAGTCAAAAAAAGACCGGAAAGTATGATCAATACTAAAATAGCAACCGGTGAAATTGAACTTGAAGTTCAAGAATGTGAAATTTTAAATGAATCAGAAACTGTACCATTTGAAATTGATAAAGATACAAAAGATACAAATGAAGAAACTCGCCTGAAATACAAATATTTAGATATAAGAAGTGAGAGAATTAAAGAAAGCCTGTGTAAACGAGCTGAGCTAATTGGATTTATTAGAAATTATTTAGCCGAGCGAGAATTTATTGAAATCGAAACCCCTATGCTTACCAAATCAACTCCGGAAGGCGCCAGAGACTATGTCGTTCCGTCCCGTCTTCAGGCCGGCAATTTCTATGCTCTTCCTCAATCCCCACAACAATTTAAGCAGCTGCTTATGGTCGGTGGCATTGAGAGATATTTTCAAATTGCAAAATGCTTGAGAGATGAAGATTCAAGAGGCGACAGACAACCGGAACATACCCAGCTTGATATTGAAATGAGCTTTTTTTCGCGCGACGAGCTGCTTGATCTGGTTGAAAATTTAATGATTGAAACAATTAAAAAAACTTATCCTGAAAAAAAACTTACATTTACACCTTTTAAGAGACTAACTCACAAAGAATCAATGGAGCAATATAAAACAGATAAACCGGATTTAAGAGTTGATAAAAATAATCCGGATGAATTAGCATTTGTCTGGATTTTAGATTTTCCACTTTTTGAAAGAAACGACAAAGGAGAATTAACCTATTCACATAATCCATTTACCTCACCAAAAAAAGATGAAATTGAATTTGTGATGAAAGGTGAAAAACTCGAGGAACTCTCATCAGAACAATACGACCTAGCCTGCAATGGCTATGAAATCGGCAGCGGTAGCATCCGAATTAACCAACCGGAAATTCTTGAGAAAATATTTGAAATCTTAGGCCATTCTAAAGAGAAGACCAAAGAACAGTTCGGTCACATTCTTCAAGCCTTTAAATATGGCGCACCTCCTCATGGTGGAATTGCTTGGGGACTTGATCGTTTAGTTATGATTCTTCAAAACGAACCAAACATCAGAGAAGTAATTGCCTTTCCAAAAACAGGAGATGGTCGAGATCTAATGATGTCCGCTCCAAGTGAAATTTCCGATCTACAGCTCAAAGAACTTCATTTGCAAATTAAGAAATAATAAAAATAAACAATTGGACGGTGTTGTCTCCAACACCGTCCAAGTCAGTACACGAGGCAGAATGGGGTTCATTCGCTACTCTTATCCGAGTGAAGCTGGCAAGCCAAGCGCTCACGCGCTGCGAGCAAAGACCGAACTGTTTGCGGTTGCAAACCCGTACTCCAGTATTTCTTTCGATGCTCCCCATTCGCCACTTCGTCTAGGAACTGATCTATTGCGGGTCGAGAAGTAAACCAATGGCCGCTTTTGCGTTTGGCATGAAGCATTTTGCGGCCAAACATCGTTAGCAGCTTCTTGTATGTAATCTCGATCAGAAGTTCGTGAGCTTGTTCTGAAGAAAGTTCTCCCTCTTTCTGAAGCCAGTTTCGCTGACCGGCTTTTTGCCGCCTCTTCTTCTTCAGCTCTGGCATGATTTTGGCAATCTCTGGCAGATCCTCCCTCATTACAGCCGAACGGCCGAAGATGTCCTCGCCTTTCGCTACTTTGAGAATATCTCTATTCATGTAGTTTCTCAAGCAGTTATCAGAAACACGAAGACCCAATTTCTTCAACTCTACGACTGCAGTCGAATAGCTAACCCAGCAACAAACAGCAGTGCTTATACGTAGCGCTTCGTCTGCTTGGACAAACCAGTGCCCACCGCAAGTACCACGACGATGAGGGTCGAGAACCTTTACTCCAATGATCTTATTGGTATATACAAGATAATTGGGCTTCTTGATCCTGATCAGCTTAGCCAGATCCGCCAAAAAGCATCCTTCAGCGTGAGACTGTAAGAACTGCCAAACTGTATAAGGCAGGCCATTCACATATTGCACTGTTTCGTCTGGCAATATCGGTTCTGCACATGACTCGTCTTCATCTACCTCAAGTTCCTTTGCAACAATCGGAACAGGGGCAGACAACTTAGCTCGGCAGCCGATACACAAATCATTGCCTGGTATAGCATCGCATAGACAAGATGCATAATTCTTGCATAGTCGAGACATAGTGAACGCCTCCGTTCGTTTGGTTTGAATAAACCTTAATTAAAATATACAGAAATTTCAAGAAATAGCAATACGATAGCAATAATTTATATTCAAAAAATATTATTAAAAATTTCATAAATTTTATATATAATAGTTGGACAAAAAGCATATTAACTGGTATAATATATACATTGACTTGAAGGAGGACGATCACATGTCTCTGTGTTGCAGTAATTGTCAACGCGTTATGGCTCCAAGTACACAACTGCCGGGTACAGATGGTGTTATCATCACACCAAAACTAGTTGCCAACGGGTTCAAAGTCGAGCAGGGCAGCGATATCATTTGGCATCCGGTATATGCCACAGGACCGATTGAGGCAGCACTCTGTTTTGAGTGCGTGTTTTCAAAGGGTGTGGAGACTCAACCGGGAAAGATCGCTCTGATCCGAAGAATGTATAAACTCGAGGATCATTACTGTGAGTTTCTCAACCTCGCAAAAACTCGCGGTTTGTCTGGACAAGAAAGTACAGAAAGCACTCTGCTAGGGAAGCAGATTACAGAGTTCTGTAGTCAGCTCGGATTGGCAGAATGTCTTTTCTGCCATGAAACATTGGAGACATTCAAGTCTCCAATGTTCATGGCAAAGATGTTCGATCGATACAAAGCAAGACAGTCCCCCGGTTTTCAGCTGACCGGAAACTACCAATGGAGCAACTACGAAACAGGACACTACCTGTTCGGAGTCTGCTTCGGATGCTTCTCGAAACTCTACCTACCGTCATTGACCAAGCTTGGTTACCTGAAGTCCTAGCCAGCTAACCGAATTGGGTCAATAGACCAACGCCCGATCGGTTTATCTCATCGGGCGTTTGCATTTCATGAGAACAAGAACGATAATGAGTCTGTCGACAAATGCGCTTTTGAAGCGAAAGTGTCAGTTTACAGCCCGCCTAGACTCGTCTCGATTCGAATCGAAACTATTTAGTCGAGGCTGGCCAGAATGGTATTTGTCGACAGGGTCAATAATTGCAAAGGGGGTGATGAGGCCGTGCTGGTCATTTTGAGAATAATTGCAGCAGTAGGCATGATCGTCTTTCTGCTTGCGGGCGTATGTCTGTCCATTGTCGCATTTGTGTTGATTATGCGAAACAGCATACTGACAACGCTTGGGTTGCTTGCTCTATCTTCGCTATCCCTACGGGTAAGCATGTGTTTCTGCGAGCTGTTTAGCTATGCAGATAGAATGTACTGGAACAAGCATTGGGCTAGGTTCTTAGGTTTCACGAAAACCAAAGCCTAGCCAGCAATAGTAACTCTGGGGCGGAATCGATTTCCGCCTCAACTCTTAAATATTAGAATGAATTGATAAAAAATATGTGGGAAGATTAGATAAAAATATTATAAAAATTAAAAATATAAATATACGAACAAAATACGAACTTATCCACATATTGATATACATCCCTGTTAAGTCTAGAATATAAGTAAATAAGCAAAGGCTAAAACATGGGAAAAAATGAAAAAAGAAAAACACCATACGGTTTATGCATTTATAGATAGCCAAAATCTAAATCTAGCTATTCAGGATCTTGGCTGGAAATTAGATTATAAAAGGTTTAGAGTTTATATTGAAGATAAATTTGAAGTTAAAAAGACTTTTCTTTTTATTGGTTATATTAAAGGAAATGAAGTTTTATACGAAAATTTAAAGAGATCCGGTTATAATCTTATTTTTAAACCAACACTTGAGTTTAAAAAAGATAAAAAAGTTCAAACCAAAGGAAATGTTGACGCTGAGTTAGTTTTACATACTATGATTGAGCTCAATAATTTTGACAAAGCGGTTATTATTTCCGGTGATGGTGATTTTCATTGTCTTATAGAATATCTTTTAAGAAAAAATAAACTAAAATGCGTTATTGTGCCTAATTTTTACAAGTTTTCAGCTTTACTTAGAAAATTTATGAAGTATTTGTATTTTTTAAATAAATTAAAAAATAAACTGGAATATACAAAAGAGAGGCATTAACCTTCGGACAAAACCTTAGGTGTGGCCTCTCATCATGATTCTTAACTAAGAATAACAAATCAAAACAAAAAAGTCAATAGCAGTGGATAAAAATCAGATTGGTTGATTTTTGGTTGAAAAGTAGATTTGAATAGTAAATAACTCAAAAAAACTCTTGTTTTGCATATGGTATAGGAGTAGAATTTGGGTAGTTAAATATATATAAAATGTTTATATTTAATATATTTTAAAATAAGGACTAAATATGGCAGAAATACATAAAAAAGTTTGGTGCGAATATTTTGAGAAAATAATCTCCGGAGAAAAAAAGCTGGAGCTTCGTCTAGCAGATTTTGAAGTAAACAAAGGAGATATCCTTGTCTTGGAAGAGTGGGACAAAGACACGAAGTCTTACACTGGGAGAAAAGTGGAAGCTACTGCAAATTATATTCTAAAGACAAAAGATGTTAATTTCTGGCCAAAAGAAGAAATCGAAAAATATGGTTATCAAATTATCCAATTTGAAATTAAGGACTAAATATGGCAAAAAATAATAGTGCTAATGTGGGATTTGAAGAAAAACTTTGGGCGGCGGCTGATAAAATGCGCGGATCAATGGATCCGGCAGAATATAAGCACGTTGTTCTCGGACTTATTTTCTTGAAATATATTTCCGATTCATTTGAAAAGCGTCGACAAGATGTGATTAAGGAAGATGGGGAAGAATTTGTTGATGATCACGACGAATATACAATGAAAAATGTTTTTTGGGTACCTATGATCGCACGCTGGTCAAATATTCGTGACAATGCCAAAAAATCAGAGATCGGTAAGCTGATCGACGATGCTATGTATGCCATTGAAAAAGAAAACTCTGACCTCAAAGGTGTACTTCCAAAAGACTATGCTCGCCCCGCGCTAGACAAACAACGATTGGGTGGTGTTATAGACATCATTTCCCAAGTTGACCTTCTTGAAAGTAATGGCAAAGATGTTCTCGGTCGAATTTATGAATATTTTCTTGGCCGATTTGCCGGCAGTGAAGGTAAGGGCGGTGGTGAATTCTACACTCCACAATGCATTGTTAAACTACTCGTTGAAATGATTGAACCATACAGCGGCCGCGTTTATGATCCATGTTGTGGTAGCGGAGGCATGTTTATTCAGTCAGAAATGTTCAACCGTAATCACGATGGCAAAAAAGATGACATGATTGTCTATGGTCAGGAATCAAATCATACCACATGGCGACTTTGTAAAATGAATCTAGCCCTTCGTCACATTGACAGCTCAAATATAAAAAACGGTAACAGTTTCCACAATGATTCCCACCCGGATCTAAAAGCTGATTTTGTTTTAGCAAATCCACCTTTTAATGATAGTGACTGGGATGGCCAGCTTCTGCGAAACGATGTTCGCTGGAAATACGGCTTACCCCCAACTGGCAGTGCTAACTATGCTTGGATCCAGCACTTCATTTATCATCTCGCACCAACTGGCATCGCAGGTTTTGTAATGGCCAACGGCGCCATGTCATCTAATAGTTCCGGTGAAGGTGAAATTCGCGCCAACCTAATTAAAGCGGGGCTTGTCGACTGTATTGTCGCCATGCCGGACAAATTGTTCTATTCGACTGGAATTCCATGTTCACTATGGTTTGTTTCGCGTGACAGATACGATCATAAATTTCGCAACCGTCATGACGAAATCCTCTTTATTGATGCTCGCAAAATGGGCACAATGGTTGACCGCCGCCATCGTGAGCTGACCGATGAAGATGTTAGAACTATCTCCGAGACATATCATAACTGGCGAAACCTTTCCCCCTCTGTCATCCCGAGCGAAGCCGAGGGATCCTTTAAATACGAAGACAAAAAAGGCTTCTGTAAGGCTGCCAAAATCGAAGAAGTTGAGAAAAATGGCTATGTCTTAACTCCCGGGCGTTATGTCGGCACAGAACTTGTCGAAGAGGATGACGAAGTTTTTGAAGAAAAAATGCAGCGGCTCACCGCGGAACTAAACCAGCAATTCGTCCAGTCCAAAGAATTAGAGGAAAAAATTAAAGAAAACCTTAAAAAAGTTATTGAAAATTAGATTATTTATATTATCAATTTAGCCTGTATTTGATAATAAGTCTTGACATATTTGCAAATGTCAAATATAATGGATATACTATTAACAGGAGTTTGCAAAAATGAATAAAGAATATTCAGCAGGTCAATACATACAACAAAATGAATACAAGAGCTTTAGACCATCTTTAATAAATGGTGATTTTTCATGGAAAGAGAAAAAAATTAATGTTCTCCTAGAAGAAGCTACTAGGTTTCTTGGAGAGCTAAATGCATATTCCAAATTAATACCTGATGTAAATTTTTTCATAAAAATGAATGTGGCCAAGGAAGCCATTACATCCAGCCGCATTGAAGGAACAAAAACCCAAATTGACGAGGCATTATTGCCTCAAGAAGAAATTGACCCAGAAAAAAGAGATGATTGGGCTGAAGTTCAAAACTATATAAAAGCTATGAATTTCTCTATAGAGGAGCTAAAAAAAATTCCTCTATCAACAAGACTCATGAAAGAAGCACACAAAATTCTTCTTTCTGGAGTCAGGGGTAAATATAAAACACCCGGAGAATTAAGAACATCACAAAACTGGATTGGAGGATCCAATTTGAGTGATGCCTTTTTTGTTCCGCCTCACCATACAGAACTTCCAGATCTTTTAACTGACTTGGAGAAATTTTGGCATAATCGTGAATTAGAAATTCCTCAACTGATTAAAATTGCTATCAGCCATTATCAGTTTGAAACAATCCATCCATTTTTAGACGGTAACGGTAGAATCGGAAGATTATTAATCACATTGCAACTGGTTGAACTAGGGTTTTTAGATAAACCCACTCTTTACCTTTCTGACTTTTTTGAAAAAAACAGAACATCCTACTACGACTCACTTTCAATGGTGAGGCAGACAAACGACATAGAACAATGGATCAAGTTTTTTCTCAATGGAATCATTCATACTTCAAAAAATGGAAAAGAAACTTTTGAAAAAATCGTTACACTTCGTCAAAGCTATGAGAGTAAAATCATGAGATTAGGATCCAGAGCTAAAACCGGCCAAGAGTTAATGCTGGCATTATTTTCTAATCCCATCATGAATTTAAATCAAATATCGGAAAAATTAGATATTTCTTATGCTACCGCAAACCGGCTGATATCTGATTTTGAAAAATTCAACATTGTCAGAGAAATGACCGGTTTTTCAAGGAATAGATTATTTGTAATGGATGAGTATTTGAATTTATTTAAGAGGTAGAAACCAAAAGTAGGAAATCGATGCAAAATGAGGAAAAACTAAACACAACTAATAATATTTCGGCCCCCATCGGCTTAGATTACTTTAGTGGGGTGAGTTTGTATTTACAGTTGTTTGTGAATTCCCAACACTTAGGCCAAGCAACCGGATTTGTTATCGAAAACAATAATAAAAAATATCTTATTGCTAATTGGCATGTAGTATCAGGTAGAGATACAATTACAGGTAAGCCGTTATCAAAAACCGGTGGTCTTCCAGACAAAATAAATATTGCACACCACTCTAGTAGTGACTTTGGCACATGGTGGTTTATAAACGAGCCATTATATGATGGAGAAAAGCAGCTTTGGCTAGAGCATCCTAAGAGTACAGAATCGAACAGGATAGATGTTGTTGTGCTGCCTCTCACAAGGACAGAAGAGAAACTTGCTTTCGTCCCCCTAAACCTAAATCTCGCTAAATCAGATATGGTGGCACATCCTGCTCAAACAGTTTCAATTATTGGGTATCCGCTCGGCTTAAGCGCTGATGATAAAGTTCTCATTCCGATATGGAAAACGGGGCATATCGCTTCAGATGTAGAGTTAAATGAGAATTTCTTCCTAATTGACGCGACAACGAAAAGTGGAATGTCGGGTTCTCCAGTAATTATGCGTTCTTCAGGGGGATTTCAGACAAAAAATGGCTCCTGGATAATGGCAATGGCAGGGATGAGAGAGTTATTTCTGGGTGTATATTCCGGAAGAATCCACGAACTTTCAGAAATAGGGAAAGTTTGGAAACCCAAACTGATCGAGGAAATATTAAATGCAAGATAACCAGACAAAATTTAAAGAAACTGAAGTTGGACTGATCCCGGAGGGTTGGGGGGTTTTGAAATTCGGGGATGTATCAAATTTTCGTTACGGAAAGATGCCAGAAAAAAACAAAATTACTTCAACAGGCTATCCGATATACTCTGGTTACAGAGTGGTCGGGAATTATTCTGAATGTATGTGTACCCAACCCAAGCTGATTATCGTGGCAAGAGGTGTTGGCGGCACAGGCGATGTAAAAATTTCACCACCAAATTGTTGGGTAACAAACTTGAGTATAATTGCTGATCTAGATGAAAAAATAATAAATAAACAATTTCTAAAATATTATTTTCACAGGGGTTTAAAAAGATTTGATAGTGGATCCGCTCAATCGCAGATCACAATAGGCGACTTAAATAATATCGAGTTAACATTGCCACCCATCGAAGAGCAGCGAAAGATTGCGGAGGTTTTGGGGGCGCTGGATGATAAAATTGAATTGAATCGGAAAATGAATAAAACCCTCGAATCCATCGGCCAAGCCATTTTCAAACATACCTTTCGTCATTCTGAGCAAACCGAAGAATCTCTTAAACCGTTATCGGAATTCGGTCAAATCGTTTGTGGTAAAACTCCTTCGAAAGCCAAGTCGGAATATTTTGGCGGAGAAATACCCTTCATTAAAATTCCTGATATGCACGGACAAACTTTCATTCTAAAAACCGAGGATTCGTTAACCGAAGAGGGAAAAAATAGTCAGCCGAATAAAACAATCCCCACTGGTTCGATTTGTGTAAGTTGTATTGCTACGGTTGGACTAGTCTCAATCACTGAAAAGAATTCACAAACAAATCAGCAGATAAATTCGATCGCTCCCTTTAAAAAAGAACTTACTTATTATTTGTATTTTTCTTTGAAGGAAATCGAGCAAGACATTAAAGATATGGCGAGTGGCGGCTCGGCGACACTAAATTTGAACACTGGTCATTTTTCAAATATTAAAATTGTTATGCCGGAGGATGAAGACTTGCATCGATTTGATAAAAAAATAAAACCACTCTTCGACCAAATTTTAAATAACATGAAACAAATCGAAACTTTATCGAAAATCCGCGATTCCCTATTACCAAGATTAATGAATGGAAAGTTGAGATTGGGATGAAAAACCATGAAAAAGTTTTAGCTTTAACTCATAAAATCGTAATCACCGATGAATTCGAAAACAGAGTTAAGAAAGAAATTATTGAACCAGTATTAGATCAGATGACTTTTACAGCGTTAAATTTTCAAAAATCAGATCCTAATAGCAAACTATCGATTGCTGAAAAATTTTTTCTTGATGTAGACAAAGTTGTTTTTAGATTGTTGCAGTGCCATAAACACCAAAAGAATTATGACATTATAGAATCAGAAAGGATTAAGGAGCTGAACGCTGACATACAAAAAACAACAAAGTTTATTGATGAGTGTTGGAGGCCGCTCGAATTAAATTGTGAAATTGATGCATTTCTAACTAAGTGGAAATCGTCACTTGATGCTTTAGCTAAAACATTAATCCCTCTTTATGGGATAAACTCTAAGACATGGAGCGATAAAGGAAAAAAAATAATTAATCAGTTAAACAATTTATCAGCAGAAAAAGTTAAAAAAATACAACCATTGATTAACATTATTGAAGAAAATAAGGGTCAGATTGGTTCAATAATTGATCTAAGAGATAAAGTTGTACATTATGATACTGAATGTTTAACACCTTTTCACTACAGGCTCAAAGAGAAAAAACTTCATAACCCAAGTTTAATATGGGATGGCAATGTCTATATGCCCCAAGACTTCATGACACAAGCATCTGAGTATTTACTAGATTTCACGAGGGAGTTTATCGTTAAATCTATAAATGGTTTTGTTGAGGCTTTGTATATTGTCGTCACAACCGACGGTCACCAATGGTTTATGCCACCAGATAAGATCAAGGAGTCGAAATGAAATACACTGAATCGTCATTAGAAGAAGCGACTAGGGAATGGTTTGAGGAACTTGGCTATCAAGTCATTTATGGGCCGGATATTGAGCCGGAAAGTGAAAAACCGGAGCGAAAGGATTTTTCACAAGTGGTTTTGGAAGGAAGGCTCCGATCTGCAATCGAAAGAATAAATTCTGATATTCCGGCTGATGCTCTGGATGAAGCTTTTAAAAAAGTTGTAAATGTAACTCATACCACATCGCTTTTGGTGTCGAATAATCAGATATTCCATAAATATTTAGTTGGCGGTGTTGATGTTGAATATCAAAGAAAAGACGGCTCTATTGCAGGCGATAAAGTTTGGCTCGTTGATCGAAAAAATATTGAGAATAATGATTGGGTTTGGCTTAATCAGTTTACAATTGTAGAAAATAGTAATCGTCGACCGGATGTCGTTATTTTTGTGAACGGTTTGCCACTGGCCGTTTTTGAACTAAAGAATTTAGCAGATGAAAATGTTGGTATTAAAGAAGCATTTAATCAGATTCAAACCTATAAACAAGATATTCCATCACTATTTGCTTACAATGAACTAGCAATTATTTCCGATGGCCCGGAGGCAAAAATCGGATCCATTACTTCTGACACAGATCGCTTTATGCGCTGGAGAAGTGTTGATGGGGCAGAATTAGCATCTGACGTAATTCCTCAACTTGAAGTATTGATTAAAGGGGTTTTTGATAAAGAGCGATTGCTTGATTTGATTTGCAATTTTAGTGTTTTTAACACGATCAAGAAAGATTCGGAAGAAAAAATTATTAAAATCATCCCGGCCTATCATCAATATTTTGCAACAAATAAAGCCTTAGAAAGCACATTGGCGGCTACTTCTGAAAATGGTGACAGGCGCGCCGGAGTGGTGTGGCATACTCAAGGAAGTGGCAAGAGTTTGACGATGGCTTTTTTTGCCGGCAAGTTAATTGATCGACTGAATAATCCGACTATCGTCGTTTTGACAGATAGGAATGATTTGGATGATCAGCTTTTTGATACATTTTCAAAATGTAAAGATTTATTGAAACAAAAACCGGTCCAAGCAGCCAATCGTAAACATTTACGCGAGCTTTTGAAAGTTGCGAGTGGCGGAGTAGTATTTACAACAATTCAGAAATTTTTGCAAAAAGGATTTCTGGACAAAATGCTTTTAACTGGTCGGCGCAATGTGGTGGTGATTGCCGATGAAGCGCACAGAAGCCAATATGATTTTATAGATGGCTTTGCCAGAAGCATGCATGAAGCATTGCCGAATGCGTCATTTATTGGTTTTACCGGAACCCCGCTTTCTTCTGCTGACAAAGACACCGAGCGAGTTTTTGGCAAATATGTTGATGTTTATGACATTACTCAAGCAGTGGCCGACAAAGCGACGGTGCCGATTTATTATGAAGCCAGATTGGCGAAAATTAATTTGCTTGAATCAGAAAAACCAAAAATCGATGCAGATTTTAATGATATTACAGAAGATGAAGAACCAGAAATGGTTGAGAAGTTAAAAAGCAAATGGGCGCGGCTTGAGGCGATGGTTGGAAGCGACAAAAGAATTAAGCAAATCGCCAAAGATGTGGTAGAGCATTTTGGAAATAGGCAAAATGTAATGAATGGCAAGGGCATGATCGTGGTAATGAGTCGAAGAATCGCCACTGATTTGTATGATGAAATTATTAAATTAAAACCGGAGTGGCACCAAGACTCAAATGAAAAAGGATTTTTGAAAGTTGTGATGACCGGTTCGGCCTCTGATCCTTTAAATTTTCAAAGGCATATTCGTAACAAAGAAGAACTACACAAAATGGCAGATCGAATGAAAGATCCAGAAAACGAATTACAGCTCGTGATTGTGCGTGATATGTGGCTGACTGGTTTTGATGTGCCGAGTTTGCATACGATGTATATTGATAAGCCAATGAAAGGTCATGGTCTAATGCAGGCGATCGCTAGAGTTAATAGAGTTTATAGAGATAAACCAGGTGGTCTGATTGTTGATTATTTGGGTATTGCACCACAATTGAAAGAAGCATTGGCGGATTATTCTCAAAAAGATCAGGGGAACACTGCCATTGATCAGGAAGCAGCGGTTTCTGTGATGCTAGAGAAATTTGAAGTGATGCAGGGAATGTTTCATGATTTTAATTATGTAAAGTATTTCAAAATGAGCGCTTCACAGAAAACAAGCTTTTTTGGTGATGCAATGGAATTTGTTTTGACGCTTGATCCAGTTGACGATGAAGCGAAGAAAAGATTTGTCAAAGCAGTGACAGAATTATCTAAAGCATTTGCTCTGGCTGTACCGCATGAAAAAGCACTTGCGATTAAAGATCATGTCGGATTTTTCCAAGCACTGCGGGCGCATGTAAAGAAATTATCACCTGTAAATGGTCCAACTGAAGAAGATTATGACATGGCAATTAAACAGATCGTTTCTGATTCGATCGCTTCGGGTGAGATTATTGATGTATTTACTGCAGCCGGGCTAGATAAGCCGATGGTTTCAATTTTGTCCGATGAGTTTTTGGAGGAAGTGAGAGGACTTGGCAGACAAAATGTTGCTTTGGAAATATTAAAAAAATTATTGAATGACGAGATTAAATCTTTTATGCGAAAAAATGTTGTAAAGGGGCGATCGTTTTCAGACATGCTAGAAAAAACGATTAAGGCTTATCAAAATCGAACCATTGAAGCAGCACAAGTTATTTCTGAACTGATCAAATTAGCAAAAGAACTCCGGGGAGAAGTTGAAAGAGGAGCGGAAACTGGACTGTCAGATGACGAGATCGCTTTTTATGATGCTCTAGCCGATAATGAGAGCGCAAAATTGGAGCTTGGCGATGAAACATTGAAAAAGATCTCTCGGGAATTGGTTCAGATGATGCGGGAGAACACGACAATTGATTGGACTTTACGAGACAGTGTAAAAGCCAAGATGAGAATATTTATTAAAAAATTATTGAAAAAATATGACTATCCGCCAGACAAACAAGAAGGCGCGACGCAGTTGGTATTATTACAGGCAGAAACCGTTTGTAAGGATTGGGTAGGAAAGGAATAACATGTCCGAATATTACAAAGCAAATCGAACAAGAAATATATTTGATCCGAAAACTCAAGAAGTTTTTAAACTAAGTCGGTCGAAATTAGAACTTTTTACCGAATGTCCACGCTGTTTTTATATTGATCGCCGGCTCGGAGTCGGCAGACCTCCCGGATTTCCATTTAACCTAAATACAGCAGTTGATACCTTGCTCAAAAAGGAATTTAATATTCATCGCGCAAAAGGGGAGACTCATCCGCTGATTGAAAAATATGATGTTGACGCTCGACCGGTTCCGCATGAGAGCTTGGACAAATGGCGAGAAAACTTTGTTGGCATTCAGTATTTACACAAACCAACCAATCTAATGATCACCGGTGCAATTGATGACCTTTGGATCAATTCAAAGGGTGAATATATAGTCGTAGATTACAAATCAACCAGCAAAGAAGAAGAAATTACAGCGCTCGACAAAGACTGGCACGATGGATACAAACGCCAGATGGAAATATACCAGTGGCTCCTTAGAAAAAATGGACTAAAAGTATCAAATACCGGTTATTTTGTTTATTGCAACGGACGAACTGATCTTGAGGCATTTGACGCGAAACTAGAATTTGATATTACTTTAATTCCATATATTGGCAACGACTCTTGGATTGAAAAAACCATCGCTGATGCACATATCTGCCTTTGCTCTGATTCTATTCCCGAAGCTAACCCAGAATGTGATTATTGCAATTACATCGAAGCCATTCAAGAAATTAATAAAATATAAGCTGTTGCCTACCAATAGATTCGTTCACAATTGTTAAAATAATAAAATAAAATAAAATAAAAACAAAGAGTTGCATATGGAAAATACGGAAAAACCACAAGAAAAAGAATACGATGATTGGAAAGCCCCAGAGGTAAGTGAAAAACCAATTCAACCTTCTATTGCTGGGGAGGAACCAACAGACACCCAATTGGTTATCGAGACAAAAAAGAAAGAAGAATCGGAGCGAGAAATATCTGAAGCAAGAAGCCAATTGGCACAAATTACCGAATCACAACCAGACAACTACTCATCTGGCACACGACTTGTTAAAGAAGTGGAGAAGATCTTAGAAGATCCTGATAAATATGTTGGTAGAGGTGCCGAAAAAATAGTACTTGACCATCCTTCTGACCCCGACAAAGTAGTAGCTAAATTTCATGCCAAACCTGATGTTGAGTACATGAAACAACAATATTATCTCAACAAATTACTTCATATTTTTCTCCCTCATAATATTCCCGACGTGCACATGGTAGTAACAGATCCGCCGCTCCTCGTCTCGGATAAAATCAAACCGCCAGAAAAAATTAATCCAGTAAGTGCTTTTCTAAAAAAATCTCTCGGTCGAATTTTATTAAAACGTAAGTTAAATAAACTGGATGTGTTCATTGACGGCAATGATTGTAATTTAATTTTTGATCAAAATGGTTCACTTAATTATGTTGACTCTCCAACAGGAGGATCTAACCTGGACAAATTAAGAAAAGTAGCTGACCAGCGTTTACACGATGAAGATCTTGAGAAAGCGCACCAATACATTGATCGACTAGAACTGTGGAAAAGAAGAAAACGTGATTTCAAGCTGTGATAATTTATATTATAAAATATAAAAGTAAAAAATTTCCTAATTTTAATGGATAAGAAATGAGAGAAAATCATTGGAGTGTAATAAATGCTGAGCTAGAGACTCTCCTCATTATTAAAAAATTAAGCTGAAATGAATCAATAAAATGAGAAGAAAATTGATAAACACAAGTTAGCTGAAATTACACTAAAGCTATAGAAAAGATAATTTACTAATACAAAAAGCCCACGGATCACTTCGAAGGCCTTGTAGAATTGCGAGGTTGAAGATCAACCTCTACGACATCTTGTAGCTGTGACTTTGGTCTTTGTGCCAGCTTCAGCTTGAGATTCAGCTGATAACGCCTTGCTTGCAGCAATAAGGTCATCGAGCTTATTGCGAGAAGTGAACACTGGTATCCACTTGACTCTCAATATCTTCAACACAAATGCCGCTTGTTTATTGGAAGACAACAAAGCAATATAGACTTCTTTGTCCTTTGCTTTTTCCGTTGCCGCCGCTAAAATAGCGACTCCAAAATGATCCAAGTATGAGACCTGATTCAGATCGATTACTATGTAATCGCCACTCATTGCTCATTGGACTTTCTGAAGCAATCGCGATCTGATCAAAGTGAGGTCGGGATTAGTCTTGATGATCTCACCTTTCCACAAGACCAATAGTTCCTTACCTGTAAAAAGCAAGGGGTTGTTCATTACCTTTTTTCAAGACTTGTTCATTGCTCCCATCCTTATCTGTCAACAACTAACGATAGTGTTGGAGACTGTACTTGTCTAAAAATCAGACAAGGCAATCCCCAAAGCATTTGATAATGTACGACTACAATTTATCATATTTTAAGTTAAAAAAAATACTCATTAATACTTTTTGATACTTAATTAAAATTGAGTTATTGTTACTTTAGTTTTAGAATGTAAATAATTATAAATAAAATTAATTGGCTTTAAAATATATTAAGGAAATAATATGTATGAATACAAAAAACCAACTCCAATAATCATTAAATTAACTGATGAAGAAGGAATTAGATTAAGACAACAAGCATGCGATTATATTTCTAGCAATCAAAACAAAAAAGGAGCTGAAAGAGGAAGCAAGGATCAACAAGGTTTTGGTGCGTTAGCAGAAATGGTTATTAGAAATCAATTAGGAATGGCTGAAATCAATGATTCCACGCATCCACTATCATATGATATTTTGCTGTCCGGAAAAATTAAAGCAGATGTTAAATGTCGAGGAGGTGCGCTCCCATTCAAGGAAGAATATATTGGTGGAGATGGATTTCCAAGAGAAGCGAAACACAATTTATTTGCTCGACAAATTTTTGATGAAAATTTGGATACCGATATTTATATAATGACTCATTTAGAACACCCTAAAAATAGTGAACTCCCAGGAACCAAAAGACAAAAGAAATGGATTCTTTACATCTGTGGATGGGTGTCAAAAGAAAGAGCAAAAAATGAGGGAGTATTTTTACCACGAGGATCATTAACAGAACAAGGTAACAAGTGGTTCCCGTATCGAGGACAAGAAATTGAGTATTATCATAAAAATCTCAACGGGCTTGAAAAAATAGTTGATTTATTAAAAATTGATGAAGCTGATGTTCAGAAAGATAGAAATAAAATTGGTGATTTAAATTTAACTTCTGTTGATGCCCTTAGAATTACTTTTGATTTAGTAGGCAGGGGAATATTAGATAAAAAATATATCGATTTTATTAAAAGTATTACAAATTTATCAGAAACAGTCAGACCAATATTACACATAAATCAATATTTTCATCTTTTAAAATGGCTTGAGGAGAAAAATCAGATAGGAGTCGATGAGTCGAAAAAATTAAGCAAAATAATCGAAGAAATACCTTATAGTGGGATTTAATTAACCAGTCTCATGGAATTTATTTGCGATTGTTCAAGTGCTTTAGTAATTCTGTTATTACAAATATCAATATAATCTACTTTTTTTTGTTTATGTAAATAAGTTTCTTGGTTTTTCTCAATTCCAATAAATTTTCTACCTTCCAAAATGGCTGAGACCAAAAAACTTCCACTGCCGCAAGCATTATCAAGAACAATTTCATTACCATTTGTAAATGTTTTGATTAAATATCGTCCAAGTTCAATTGGTTTTTGTGTTGGATGAAAAACTTCTCCTTCACTTTCCGCCGTTTTAAAATAAACAACATCATTGGGATATCTGTCGCCACTGCTTTTAACTTCGACGGAGCCAAAATCACCATAACTACCTGTAAGCTGATTCTTTCTGTATCCCTTATTAAACGGTAGCCCCGGAGTCATTTGAGGATTATATTTGGGTTGTTTTTTATAAAAAATACATATATCCTCATGTTTTCTCAAAGGTTGTTTTTTAGCATTTAAAAAATTTGTTGCCTTTGATTTTACCCAGACTAATTTATATTTAAATAGTGCAGTATTGGAAAGTATAAGTTTTGCAGTGAAAATACCTTGAGAAGTTAGCACAATAGCTCCACGATCTTTAATAATTCTTTCATATTGAGCCCAAAGCTTATCTAAAGGAATAACGCTGTCCCAATTATTTTGAGTCGTTCCATAAGGAAGATCACACAATATCATATCAACCGAATTATTTGGCAACAATGGTAAGACATCAAGACAATCGCCTTGAAAAACATGATTTAAAAAATAATCAATTTTGTTCTGATAAACAAAATCGTTTTTTACATTAATAATTTGAGAATTTGCAAAATTTTCCCCTTCGATAAAATCAAGAATACTATTACCCTTAAATCGACGAAGATTATTTATTTTAAGCGAAGGTATCTTATTTTCTGCTATATATCGTCTAATAGTGCCATCGGAAACTTTTAAATAATTCGCAATCTCATCAACTGTATATAATTTATCTTTAATAATTTCCATAACCCCTCATTGTACTAATTTATATTAATATGTATCATCTTATGCTATTATATAACATATTCATTACAATATATATTATAACACGTTGATAAATACGAACAAGAACCGAACTTATCCACATCTGGTACTTTCCTAAAAATCATGATATAATAATACAAGTGGCGTAAATCGCGCCTTTTTAAATTAGCCCAAAATATATGAATGAAGAAGTAGTATTACGATTTGACGAAGTATATTTCGAATATCAACACAACAAACCTATTTTAAATGAGGCTAGTTTTAGTGTCCGAAAAAGCGCAAAAATTACTCTAATGGGACAAAATGGTGCAGGCAAAAGTTCACTATTTGCTCTGATCCGAGGCGATATAAAACCAAAATCAGGAAAAATATCAATTACTAATGATGCTACAATTGCCACTGCTCGCCAAGTCATGTCGCGCGAAGATGCGAAATTAACTATCACAGATTATTTTGCCAATGCATTCGATAAGGTTCCCGCTGATTTAGCCAGTAAGATTCATAAAGTTATGACAGCAGTAAACCTAATTATGCCAACCAATAGAATTATTGGCACCCTTTCCGGCGGAGAACAAGCAAGAATGTTGCTGGCATTTGCCTTGATTCAAGATTCGGACATTTTATTACTTGATGAGCCAACAAATAATTTAGATAAAACCGGCATCGATCATCTGATAACATTTTTGGTAATGTACGACAAAACAGTGATCGTAATTTCTCACGACGCTGATTTTTTAAATTGCTTTACCGAAGGAGTTATTTATCTTGATGATTTTACTCATAAAATAGAAAAATATGTAGGCGATTATTACTCTGTAGTTGAAGAAATTGCAGCCCGAGTCGAACGCGAACAAAGAAAAAACGCACAACTTAAACGAGCAATTATTGATCGTAAAGAAAAAGTAAATTTTTTCGCCAATAAAGGTGGAAAAATGCGAAAATTGGCCAGAAAACTTAAAGATGAAACCGAAGAGCTTGAAGAAAACATGGTGGATGTGAGGCGCGAAGATAAAACCATCAGGAGCTTTGATATTCCTGTTCAAGATATTTTTGGCGATATAGTAAAAATTGACAAAGTAACTTTTTTCAAAAATGGCAAACAAGTCGAAAATCGAATTGAAAAAATAATTCACAAACAAAATCATCTATTAGTTGCCGGACCAAATGGTGCCGGTAAGAGCACTTTTTTGCGTTCGCTAGTAGCTGGAAGTAACAAAAATGCAAAAATTTTAAATGAAGTAAGAGTTGGTTATTATAGCCAAGACTTTTCTAATCTTGATTTTAATCAAACAGTTTTCGATTGTCTCATGAGCGCAATAGTTGATGACACGGATATCCAAACTATGCGTTCAGTTGCAGCCGGTTTTTTAATAACAGGGGATTTGATGGGACAAAAAGTAGGAAGTCTGTCTGAAGGACAAAAAGGATTATTATCTTTTGCTCGTTTGGTTATTATGGAACCCGGACTTTTAATATTAGATGAACCAACCAATCACATAAATTTTCGACATTTACCAATAATCGCCAAAGCAATTAGTGAATATAAAGGTGCAATGATTATGGTTAGCCATATGCCAGATTTTGTCGAGCAAATAAAATTTGATGAATACATCGACCTATTTTAATAAAACAATTTGTATTTATGTCATAATAAAAATATGAATCAATCTCAAGCACTCAAAATTTTAAAAACCGGTGCCAATGTATTTCTCACAGGAGAGCCGGGAAGCGGTAAAACTTATGTAATCAATCAATATGTAGCCTATTTAAATTCCCATGCTATTAAAACCGCTGTTACAGCTTCAACCGGTATCGCAGCGACGCATATCGGCGGAATGACAATTCATTCATGGAGTGGAATCGGAATAAAAAATAGTTTAAATAATGCCGAACTGCAAAATATTGCAGCAATTGATTATGTTAAAAAACGAGTTGAGTCAGCAAAAGTACTAATAATTGATGAAATTTCAATGTTGCCGCCTCAAACTTTGCAAATGATTGATTTGATTTGTAGAGAAATAAAAAAGAATCCGCAACCATTTGGAAATATGCAAGTCGTTCTGGTTGGAGATTTTTTCCAACTCCCACCAATTGTAAAAAATATTAGAAATGACTTTTCTCAAGAAAATTTATTTGAGGAAAAACCACATCGATTTGCATGCGATTCTCCTGTCTGGAAACAGGCGGAATTTGTAACTTGTTATATCACCGAACAGTACCGTCAAGATGACAAAAAATTACTTTCAATATTATCTAAAATAAGAAGTAATAGTTTTGATAAATCATCACTTGATCATATTCAAGAAAGAAAATCTGATCCACTAAAAATTCCACATGATGCACCAAAACTTTTTTCTCACAATATTGATGTTGATAAAGTAAATGATCAAATGTTAGCTGAAATACCGAAAGAAGCAAAATTTTTTCCAATGACCACAAAAGGACATGAATCATTAATAAATGCCATGAAAAAAGGATGTCTGTCACCGGTTAATTTATTCTTAAAAATAAGCGCATCTGTTATGTTTACAAAAAACAATCCCAAAGAGGGATTTGTAAATGGCACGCTTGGAATAGTAGATGGTTTTAAAACTGACACAGGTTTGCCAATAGTAAAAATTCGAAATGGACGCAAAATAACCGTTTCGCCGGCAGAATGGATTGTAGAAGAAGATGGAAAAATAAAAGGTAGACTAAGTCAAATTCCGCTTCGACTAGCTTGGGCCATCACTGTGCACAAAAGCCAAGGAATCAGCTTAGATGAAGCAGTGATTGATTTATCGAAAGTATTTGAATATGGACAAGGTTATGTCGCGATCTCAAGAGTAAAAAGACTTTCCGGTGTTTATATTCTTGGCTGGAATAAGATGGCTTTTGAAGTAGATCCGGAAGTACTTGAAAAAGATAAAGAATTTCGCATTGATTCATCAAAAGCTGAAAAAATATTTTCTACTTTTACTGATGTTGAATTAGAAAAAATGCAAAATGATTTTATAACTCGTTCAGATGGAGAAATAAATCTGACTAAAAAAATTAAACAAAATAAAATTCCAAAACCATCGACACTCGACAAGACGCTTAATCTTTGGGAAGAGGGGAATGAAATCAAACAAATTGCCATAAGTCGAAATTTAAGTGAAAATACTATCTTGGATCATATCGAAGAATTGGTTAAATTTAAAAAAATAAAACCGAATGAACTCACACGGATCATACCGACGAAAATCTTACGAGATTTACCAAAAATCCATTCTGCTTTTTTAGTACTAGATACAAATAAATTAGCTCCGATATTTGAATATTTCAAAGGAAAATATTCTTATAGAGATCTAAAACTATCAAGAATGATGATAAAATAGTTTAATTTTTATATTATTTTTTTTCTTTACTTTCAATCTCTTCAAATAGTTGCATTATTTCATTAGACTGGCGCAGATTGAGAATAATATTTTCTTGATTTTGCTGACGTAATATTTTTAATAATTCAGACTTTTCCTCGTCTGTCATTTCAGGAATTAAAATTTCCCAATTACTTTTTTCTTTATCGGAAAAATTGGAGGCTCTTAAAATATCAACTAATTCTTTATCAATCATTTGTACTCCTGAATTTATAACCCTCTTCTGGCAAATTTTGTTCAATAGAGAGTTTTATTGCCGCCAAGATAGTATTTCGACTGCCGTCATATAATGACCAATCTTTTTGTCCGATTTTTATTGATTCATCGCGTACCAATTCATTATGAATAATATTTAATTTAAGATTGTTATAATTTTCGGAATTATTAGTTAATTTTTTAACTAAATGAATCGGAATATTATTATCACTAGCAATATTTAACAAAATTTGATTAGCAGCTTCTGTCGATAAATCTTCAAATTTACCATGAGAAGTGTCTATTTCAAAATCGGTTTTAGAAATTTCAACTGGTTGCGCGTGATCGCCCCAAGTCTTAGGGCCGACTGTATACGGCACATCCGATTTGGACTTAGAAAAAGTTTCATTAACCTTTTGAACTTCATTTTTAATTTTTATATCTTTGTTTTCTGGAGCAGGCAAGACACTGACTGATTGACCAGTTCCTTCATTTGAACTACGCAAAGGATTATAATATAAATTTTCTTCTGATACTTTGTTTGAAATCGAAGTTGGCGATGAAATTGAAGATCCATCAACAGCTTCTTTTGCTATTTGACCGCCTACAAAAAGTGCCGGCACAGAAGCAAGAGCAAGCCCAAGTGCGCCAATTGCTTTTTTAATATTTGGATTTGCGTTCATAGTATTACGAACTCGAAAGGAAATTTTTGTAAATAAAGAATAACGCGGCACAATTTGTTGTTTTTTTAGCTCTTCTCGCTCTTTCTTGTGTCCGCCTCGCAAATCATCAAAATTAAGTCTACCGGCTTCATTTACACCATATTCATTTAAATAATCTCCAACGCTATTTTCTAATTTTTGTCTATTTGCTTCTGCTTCAGCATGTTGCTCTTCAACCATTGTATTGATAAATTGTTCTGTAATTGCGTCGAAATCCTTAGCGCGAACACGAACCAAATCTTGCTGTTTTTCTTGGATTTGATTTGTGAATTCTTTCCTTTTTCCGGACAAAATGTTAAATAATTCAATTGCCTTTTCGCAGCGGGCAGTTGTTGTTTTATTTCCTTGATAATATTCATCAATTTCAGATTTAAGTCGATTTAATCTCATCTCCAAATTACCCAGCTTACCAGCAGAGCTTAAAACACTAGTTCTTTTTTCCTTAACCAATTCAGCTTTATATTGATAAGCAGAATTAAGTTCGGCTTGCAAAACATTTGCTTCAGCATTTAGAAGCATTATTTCTTCTTCTGTTGTTGCCGCTCTTAATTTAAGTTTTTCGAGTTCATTATTTAATAATTCTATTCGCAAATCGACAGCTTGCGTGTTTATACTATCTGACATTTCCAAATCAATTTCAGATGGTGCAATGCCAGCACGGTAAGCCACAGATGAAGCTGGCAAAGTACCAATTGAATCGTGGATTTGATTTGAAAATTCACAAATAGAATTATCCCCGTCAAGAGATAATTCAATATTTTTAATTTTACCGTAAAGCACTTCCAAAGATTTAGCTTTGTCGTCAATTTCAACCCTTTTTGCAGCAAGTGAAGCCTCGTGATTTAAAGTTTCATTTAGTGATTGGTTAAATTCTGCTTCCATATTTTTCCTATAATTTACTTTTTTTAAATATAACATATAAATTGATATACGCGAATAAATATGGTCATATTTTCACAAATAAGTTAAAATAATAATATAAAATAATATTTGGAGGATTAAATATGTCCATTGTAGAAGAGTCGGAATTCAAGGGAAACCCAATGATTGTATTAAAAAATAGCCAAGATGATAAATTTCCATTTCAATTCGGAGTAAAAAAAGCCCAACTTGTCTTAGAAAACATTGAGGAAATAAAAAAATTCGTTGAAAAGTATAATAAATAAATTAGTATTCATTTAAAACATAGATCTCACCAAAATCCCACCTCATAGGTGGATTTTGGTTATATAGAATTAGTAGTATAATTAAATCATGAATCTAAAAACGATTTTCAAATATATTATAAAAATAATTATATTTTGCATCGTCGTATTTATAATTGTACTAATAATAAAATCACTTAAGCCGCAGCAACCAAATACAATTCCCCAAAATGCCATTACAATGGAATTTCCACTCAAAAACGGGAGATATCTTATTAACTTCAATGGTCCTAGTCAAAGTATTTTTTCTGAACCAATTCATCAATCACAGGCTGAAAAATACGCCCTTGATATAACAAAAGATACAAATATTAAAGATTTGATTTCTGTTATTCTAACTCATAAATTTAAAAACAATTCCACTTTTGGAACCCCGATTTACAGTCCGTGTGTTGGAAACATCAAAGAAGCAAAAAACGACCAAGTGGATCTTCCTATTGGAACAAGAGATAAAAAAAATGCATCAGGAAATCATGTTGTGCTAGGATGTTATCAATTTGATGTAGTTTTAGCTCATATGAAACAAGGTTCAGTTGCAGTTAAAACCGGCCAAATGGTAAAAATAGGAGATCTTTTAGGCGAAATCGGCAATAGTGGTAATACAGGAGCTCCACATTTACATATTGCCGCAACAAAAACATATGATAAGGATAAAATCATGCCTTTGCCAATAGTTTTTAATGGTCGATATTTATTGTCCGGAGATGTAATTGACAATTAAAAAGGAGCTAAAATGAAATTTTACTCACCTAAAAGATTAAAAATATCCCTCATAATATCTACAATTTATATAATATATATATTCAATTTCGAACCATCACTTTCAAATACTGTAAGTAGTCGCAGTATTTTCAGGCAAATATTTGATTATGCGTTAAATATTGTAATAGTAACATTTGCATTATATATAGTATTATCGGTTATTGCATATTTATATTCTATAATTTTTAAAAAAAATACTAAGCAAAACGAAAGGCCGGCTTAACGCCGGCCCAGAGTCTACTGCTTTCCTGCAACTGCACAGGCAAGCTTCTTTTTCTTGTGAACACTCTCACGATCGATCGGAATACGCCTCGGTGCCTCGAGACCCAATCGAGCGCTGTCCTTGAATGTTTCGATGAGCATGATGTCGACATCACCATCGGCGACACTAATAACATGGTGACTATCGATATCGACTTCGAATTCGGACCCATCCAAACTCATCAGCGCAGAGAGGCAATTCGATCTAAGAACAACAAGTCTTTTTTCCTCCCTGCCGATTGCAACATACTCGCCAATCCTAACATAAAGCACTAGCACAATATCAACCTCCTTGTAGTGTGAGCTAAGTCCTAAGTATTATATATTAAATACAAAAAATAATCAATGCGTATTGCTAGAAAATTATTCAAAAATATTTTAAAATAAGATATAATTTAGAAAATATATTTATTTGTTTATTATGCACATAACTAAAAATCAAATATTAATCGCACTAGGTCTAATCGTAATTTTAGCAATCGTGCTTTTTGGTAATATCTCTGGCCCTGATATGAAAAAACAAACAAACGGCAATGTAAAAGGTGTAGAAATTGATAATACTGATATACCGGAAAAAATTGAGCTCTCAGAAGTTGCAAAACCGCCAGTTCAAATAAATAGCGTTAAAATAAATCCGGCTGCAAAAAATGTTATCTTAATTGATCAAGAGACCGGTCAAGTAATGTATGAGAAGGGTGCAAACGAAAGCGTTTCTATTGCATCAACAACAAAATTAACAACAACAGCGATTGTACTGGAAAATCCTGATATTTTTGATTTAAAAGAAGTAATAACCGTAAAAAAAGAAACTGCTCTTGTGCCCGGATCAATCATGGGTTTAAAACCTAATGAAAAAATTACTGTTGAAAATTTATTAAATGGACTGCTTGTTGTTTCCGGAAATGATGCCGCAAGAACACTGGCTGATCATTATGGAAATATTGATGATTTTGTTAAAAAAATGAACGACAAAGCAGAGGAGCTAGGAATGACGAATTCTATTTATAAAGATCCGGCTGGTTATGAAGATGAGGGAAAATCATCTGCACGAGATCTTGCAATTATTGCTTCATACGATCTGAAATTTCCCAAATTTAGAGAGATAATTAAAAAAACCGAATTTGATATTTTTTCAACTGATGGAGTAGTGAAGCATCATATGAAAAATTCCAATCGATTAGTTGACCCATCAGAACCTCTTTATTTGCCAAATGCAATTGGAATGAAAACAGGATTTACGCTTGAAGCAGGTCATTGTTTGGTTTCAGCGGCAACTAAAAACAATCACACTATAATAAGTGTGGTTTTAAATACAAATTCTTCGACAAATGACGCATCAGCTCGCGTTTCACGAGAAGTTTTAAATTGGGGTCTCACAAACTGGAGTTGGGACTAATTCTAAGAAACTATTCCTTCCAATTCTCCAAAGCATTACTTGCAGCCGCCTGTTCGGCTGCTTGTTTAGAACTACCTGAACCTTCGCCAAGTAAATTATCACCTAAAAAAACTCCAATAGTAAAACTCTTGCTATGGTCAGGCCCAAATTCTTTAAGCAAACTATAATTCGGAGTTATACCTTTTTGTTCTTGAGCAATTTCCTGTAATCTACTCTTAGAATCAATATACAATTTCTTTTCTAAAATTTCCTCAAGTCTATATAACAGATTTTTTTCAATAAATTTCGAACTGGCTTCATAACCTTGATCTAAATAAATAGCACCAATCAATGCTTCAAAAGCATTAGCTAAAATTATTTGTCTAGCTTTGCCGGCAGATTTCGCTTCACCCTTGCTTAAATATAAAAATTCTTCCATTTCGATAACTGCTGCAAGCTCTGAAAGCATTGCGCCCCTAACAAGAGCAGCTCTCCAGTTGGTTAATTCACCTTCAGGATTTTTGTAATTTTTATATAAATACTCTGTTACAACAAGTTCCAATACCGCATCACCTAAAAATTCCAATCTTTCATTGTGATCCAAATCAAAACCAGGACTTTCGTTAATATATGACCTGTGAACAAAAACTTGCCTTAATAAATTTTTATCATTAAATATAAAACCTATTTTTTCTTCAAATTTTGATAAATCTTTTTGCATCGCTTATTTCTCCTGATCGTCTTCCGGATTATATCTTTCGCTCGATCTGTAAATAGTACCAAGAACTCCATTTATAAATTTAGATGAATTTTCACCGCCAAATGATTTTGACAATTCAACAGCTTCATTAATAACCACCTTTGGGGGAACATCGCTTAAAAACTTAAGCTCATAAACCGCAAGTCTTAAAATTGCTTTATCAATCGGCGCAATTTGCTCAATTGGCCACTCCGGAGCTGATTTACTTATTTCATTATCAACAGCCTCAACTTCCTTGATAATTCCGTCGGTTGTTTTTTTAATAAATTCCAAATCAACTTCTTCATTATATGAAGAAATATTTCTTTGTTTAATTTCTTCAATATCTTCAGAATCAGCACGAAAATCCCATTCATAAATGGTTTGCATAACAATAATTCGTGACAAATGTCGGTTCATCTTATCCCTTTATTCTTGAATAGGTGCTTCTGACTTTTTATCTAAATCGATAATCGTTTTGCCTCTGTATGTACCACAATTTTTGCATACATTATGCGGTTTAACAGGTTCGTGGCATTTTTCACATTTTGCCAAACTAATTGCACTTAAACTGTCATGACTTTTTCGATTGCCTGACCTTGTCGAGGTTAATCGCTTTTTCGGCATTCCCATAGTTATTCCTTTCAGTCAAATTTCTAATTATTAATTACTAATTTCTAATTAAATCCCAATTAATCAATGACTAGTTTAACTCTATTTAATTTTCATAATTGATTAGTCATTAGAAATTAGGAATTTGTCATTTACTAAAATATTATATCATTATATTCGCGATTACTCAAGCACGATTGATATAATTTTACTTTGGATATAAATGTACTTCTTTATTTTTTGACCATCTAAATATTTTTTTACATTCGGTCGTTCGAGACAAGCACGCGATTCTTCCTCGTCTGCATCTGAATTAAGCTCAATCATATCTCGAATTTTACCGTTTATTTGAACCGGAATAGTGATATTCTTCTTAACTATCTTAGATATATCTACTTCAGGCCATTTTGCCATTTCAAGTAAGATTTTATCATTTCCAACAATTTGCCACATTTCTTCAGATATATGAGGAGCAAAAGGGGAGAGAATAATAATTAATTTTTCTTTAACTTCAAGAGGTATGGAATTCAGTTTGCATAATTCATTATTAAATTCCATCATTTTTGCAACCGCAGTATTGAAATGATAATTATCAATATCTGATGTAACATTTTGAATTAAAATATTTAATTTACTAATAATATCCTCATTATCTTTAGTATCAGGTTTTGAAACATTATCCCAGACCTTATGTAAAAATCTAAAAACACCAGCCAAACCGTTCATGTCCCAAGCAATTGTTTGTTCAAATGGACCAATAAACATCGAGTAAGTTCTGGCTGTATCAGCGCCGTATCTTTTTACGATTTCATCAGGACTAACAGTATTACCTAAAGATTTGCTCATTTTTTTACCATCTTCAGCTAAAATCATTCCATGCAAAATTCGTTTTTTATATGGTTCAGAGGTTGGTACTTCGCCAATATCAAATAAAAATTCATTCCAAAATCTAGAATAAAGCAAGTGAAGTGTAATATGCTCCGGACCGCCTTCGTAAATATCAACACCCATCCAATATTTTAATTTTTCTTTATCTGCAAATATTTTATCATTCAAAGGATCAATATATCTTAAAAAATACCATGATGAACCGGCCCAGTTTGGCATAGTGTCTGTTTCTCGTTTAGCTTTGCCGCCACATTTTGGACAGGTAGTATTTACCCAATCTGTTATTTTCACTAGAGGAGATTCACCGGTATCAGTTGGTTCATAATGCTCTACTTGAGGTAACTCAAGAGGCAACTCTGCTTCGGGAACTGGTACTTCACCACATTTCTCGCAATGAATAATCGGTATTGGTTCACCCCAATAGTGCTGCCGAGAAAAAACCCAATCGCGAAGTTTGTAATTAATTTTAAAATCCCCAGCATTAATTTCTTTTAATTTTTCTGTAATTTTCTTTTTTGCAACTTCTGATGTTAAATCATCAAATTCTTCAGAATTAACTAAAACACCATAATCAGTAAAAGCTATCTTATCATTCTCTAATTTATCTTGGGAATCCATTTTATCTTTCTGGATTTCTGACTTCGCTGGAATAATAACCTGTTTTATTTCAAGATTATATTTCTTAGCAAACTCAAAATCGCGATCGTCATGAGCCGGCACCATCATTACAGCACCAGTTCCATAATCAGCTAAAACATAATCAGCCACCCAAAGTGGTATTTTTTCACCGGTCAATGGATGCTCTGCATATGAACCAATAAAAATTCCTGTTTTGTTCTTATCAGCGCTAGTTCTCTCAATATTTGATTTCTTTTTAGATTCAGCAATATATTTTAAAACTTCTTCTTTTTCATCTGCTCCACAAAGTTTTGTTGCAAGGGGATGTTCAGGTGCAAGAACGATAGCTGTTACGCCAAAAATTGTATCCGCGCGAGAAGTAAAAACCGGAATGATTAAATCACCTGATAAAGATTTTTCTTTGTCATCTCGAGCTTGTCGAGAGATCTTATCATCAGAAGATTCCTCCAGTCCAGTCGAAATGACAGAAGAGTTAATAACTTTAAAATTAATCTCCGTTCCTTCGCTTTTTCCAATCCAATTTATTTGCTGCAATTTTACTGGTTCAGGATAATCAACATCCTTAAGACCCTCAATCAGCTTATCGGCATAAGCAGTTATTTTTAGCATCCATTGGTTTATTTCTCGTTTCTCAACTTCTGTGCCGCATCTTTCGCATTTATCGCCAATTACTTCTTCGTTGGCAAGACCGATTTTGCAACTCGGACACCAATTTATCGGCATAAGTTTTTTATAGGCAAGTCCATGTTTATAAAATTGAAGAAAAATCCATTGCGTCCATCTGTAGTATTTAGGATCCGATGTATTTATTTCTCTATCCCAATCCAGTAAATACCCTAGCATTTTTTCTTGTTCTTTAATCTTAGAAATATTATTTGCTGTTGCAACAGAGGGATGAATTTTATGTTTAATAGCATAATTTTCGGTTGGTAAACCAAATGCATCCCAGCCGATAGGCGTCATTACATTAAATCCCTCAAGTCTTTTCTTACGAGAAATTACATCAACCGCGGTCTGCCCTCGAAGATGACCCATGTGCAGACCTTCACCGGAAGGATAGGGGAATTCAAAAAGCGTATAATATTTAGGTTTTTCGCCAAAATCTTTTGCTTGCCAAATATCTTTTTTTTCGTCCCAGATTTTCTGCCATTTAGATTCAATTTTATTAAAATCGTATTTTTCTTTCATTACTTAAAATTTTATCACCATCAGGTATATTTGTCTATTGTTAATTTTCTTCATATATAAAGGTATTAAACCTTTTGTTACGCACTGAATTCTTGACTATGTATCTTGTAATAATTTAAGTTAAGATTGTGAATAAAAATAATTATTATAATCAATATAAATATACTTTTGCCGTTATTTGCCTTGCAATAGCCCTTTCGGCCGGTATTTTTAGAAATTCAACTGAAAATGGCAAAGTTAAGGGAGCTTATATCGGTTTTAATTTATTTGACAACCAATATATTGATGAAAAATTTGCTCAAATAGAATCACTTATTTCTGCAACCCTGAAATCTCCTGTAAATCCAACAAATGACCCGCTTTACAGTATTGAAGGCCGATTTTTAGATACAAACAATGACGGCAAAAAAGAATTAGTAACTCGGGAAAATTGGCAGGGAGCATCAGGTTGGTCCGATAAATACAGCATAACCGCATTAAAAGGTTATAAAACTGAAAAAATATTTGATCAATACATGTCAAATAGCATATTATTTTTTGAAAAAGATAATATTTATCAGCTCGAACCTTATTATCAACCGGATCAACCCCAATCTGATGTTGATATTTTACAAGTAACAATTTTCAATTGGCAAAATAACGAATTTAAACCAGTGGGGCAGGAATTATATCCAATTTTAAATGGTGAAATATAATATTGAGTAAATAGAGCGAATTAGTGTATAATCAAATCGAATCAACGAAATTAATAAAGAGGAGTAATATGCGAAATATAATAAAGACCGTTTTGGGCGGAAAGAAAATCTTTTTAACATTAATGATTACAATGCTAATCGGCTTGCCTACACTAGCAATTGCAGCTGATTTTAAAGCAAATGAAAGTGGAAACACAACAATCACTAAGGATGAAAAACTAAAAAATCTATATACAGTTGGTTCGTCTATTTCAAACGATGCTGATATCACAGGAGATATGGCTGCGGCAGCATCGGATATAAATATTAATGGAAATGTTGAAAACAGCTTGTTTGCCGCTGGAAGTACAATCACAATCAAGGGCAATGTCGGACATACTGCCAGAATAGTCGGAAGCACAATAATTATAGATGGAAAAATTCAAGACGACTTATTTGCCGCAGGAAATGTCATAGATATTAACAAATCCAGCCTAATTGCAGGCGACTTGATACTAGGTGGAAATACAATTAACATAAATGCCGATGTTGATGGCAAACTCTGGGCTGCAGCTGACAAATTAACAATCAACAGCAGAATCAAAGGCAACGTGGTTCTTAAAAATGTACAAACTTTAGTACTGGGAGATAATGCGGTAATTGACGGAAATCTAACTTATTACTCACCAAATCAGGCCACAATTGCATCAAGTGCAACTATTAGCGGAAAAGTTATCTACAATCAAGTTTCAGCAGCATCAAAAGGTGTAGCCGGCATCATGACGCTTGCATTTCTTTATAAAATTATCACTGCTTTTATCTTAGGATTAGTTTTAATGTTTGGAGTTGGACGATTTACCAAAGAATCGATGTCTAATGTTACAACTAAATTCTGGACTAATATAGGCTGGGGATTAATCTCGCTGATAATACTGCCAATCGCAGCAATCTTATTACTTGTATCAATAATTGGAATAAAATTAGCAGTCATAATCGGTCTAATATATACTTTAGTAATTTTACTCGCTTCAATATTATTACCAGTTATTATCGGCTCGTTTTCAGTAGGATTTATTAAAAAAGACAAAGAATATCCATTGAGCTGGACAACAGTATTAATCGGAGCTATTATCGCAGCAATCTTATCGATAATTCCAATTCTTGGTGGAACAATATTATTCATTATTCTCCTTGCAATTATAGGTTCTATGTTTCAAACACTTTTTAGAGCAATAAAAAATTGGGGTAAATAAATAATTATATAAAGGGCTAACAAAATTATTCCGGGTTCTTGGCTTTATTTATGAGTTTTTTAACTTTTTTCCCGCCTTTAGAACCAATCATTTTATAGAATTCAACGCCATATCGATTCCTTGTAGTTAGCCCCCCCAATTTACCTCCAATTCGACCCGCTTCACTGACGGACATGTTTCCTTTTTTATTCGTATTAGTTTTTTTGCTTTCCATATTAATCCTTTTTAGTGGAGGGTATTTACATGTCTTCAAAATCCATATTCGACATATTTTCAGATTTTTCTCGATTTTTACCTTTCTGAATCAATCTTCTTACGGTTTCGCCTCCTTTAGTTCCAATTTGATGATAAAATTCCGGACCATGTCTTCTGCTGGTAGCCATTCCACCTCTTTTGCCAGCTTCCTTGACACTCATTTTTCCCTTATTATTCATACCTTTTTTTGCCATAGTTCTCACCCCCTTTCGATGTGATAAACAAATTCTACATATATATTAATTAGCAGTCATTGATACAATACCCAACAATCAAGCATAAAAACGCTATTTTTTGTGCATAACAATAATTATGTTTTTAAACAAAACAAAGCCCCCCGGTTTTAATCGGGGGGCTAGAATATGCAGAGGCTACTCTGCTACATGTTGATCGTGTGGTGGATTACTTCCTTCACCGCTATTGCTAGAGGTACAATCAGAAGCAACGCCACACAACACGCAGGTATCACCATGTCATTGAGACAAAAGTTGAATTTCTTCATCATTCTTCTTCTTTACTCCATTTCCCAGTCTGTCTGGTCAACGAGAGAAGTTGGGCAGCCAATGAACTCTCCGTTTACGGGTACGCCGCAGACGGAGATAGTCATACCGGTCTCAACAGTTTCCGGAACGGTCATCTTGACCGTTAGTTTGTTATCGAGCTTGAGGCTGGTTGCGCCAACCTCGGTTATTCGTCCACACACCTTTGTGTAGAGATAGCCAGCTATTGGACTGAAAACGTCCTTCAGATTCCTGAATACCGGCTGACAATCAACCCAACCCTCATAAGATGAGGCGGGCTTCTGGACAAAGTCCACGATCAGCGTCCGATTAGGTCCAACCACTCCCTGCATTTGGTAGGTTGTGTAAGGTGTTATTGTGGCTGTACCCGTGTAGGACATAAGTCGTGGGAAGACCAGAGGGTAGTTTGACTGTACTACCCATTTGTTTTCGACCCTTACAGTTACAGCTCCGGCTTCATAGAGTATGAACTGATTTCCTTCTGGCACATAGACTAGCCCTGCCAAATCGCGTATATAGGCAATAGCCTTGTGTGCCAATTGATACTGGAACACTCCGTTAGCCGGTATTACACCAGTGACGGTTCTTTTCGTCGGCTCGACATCTCGAAGACTACTATACTCGAAGGTATCGAGCGTGAAGCTAGCTCCAGCAGCACCGGTAACCTCCAGTGTATAGTTTCCTGAACCGAGATTCAGGGCCTCGAGTGAAGAATCCTCAACAACTTCACCGGTTTCGTTATTCTCGAGACCCAAGGCTTCTTCTTCGGCGACAACCCTGTCGCCGTCTTTCAAAACGAGTTGGACATCACCGTCAGTTGGCCATGCCGCAAATGCGGAGTAACCCCAATTGACAAGATTGTCCTGATCAGGGAGAGTCGAAGAAGAACCTGCGATGGTTGCCACAGTCTTGTCAGTTGTAGCCGTTTTGGCTGCCGCTAAGATAGCTCCAGTCGTCATCGGTGTGGAATCACTACCTAGAAGATGTCCGATGAGAGAATTCGGGCGAAGCCAGATTGTCCGTGTATCTGTTTGCCAAGTGTTCTCTCCCGACAAGTATCCAAGAATCTCTGTGTCAACGCAACCTCGATCCATAGGGTCATCTATAACCTTAGGACCCTTGTCGCCATCCTTAAACATTCTCACATGTACCCAATGACCAGTCTCCCACTTGCCCTTACTGTTTAGTCTGTGCTTGACTCCCCTCATCAAGTCAAGTCCCTGAAGCAGGGCTGTTTTGATGGGAATTCCCCACTTCACTATCACGCCCCACTCTATTTGCACGCGTGACCAATTGACGCTTAAACCCTTTTTCCCGCTATATCCGTCAAAATGGGAACGAAGTTCTTGATTGACGGCGGGAGGAGTAAGGTCTCGATATCCTAGGTCGTAGAGTATCATCGTGAGGCAGGTCATACAGCAACCCAACCTCGAAATGGTGCTTTCCCATTTACTTCCGGGACGTCCGTACTTCTCAAGCGGCCACTGCGTCTGCTTCCATCTTGGTTTGAAGTAGCTGCGAGGAGTCATACTCGCTGAGACCTCAAACGTGTGGTCGCTCGGTCGGTTTCCTGGCATTACAATATTGTCAGATCCCCAACCTTTTTCGTACCAGCAGTTCGCATGGGAAGCTCGACCATATTGAGTGTAGTTGCCACTTATAGGATCCTTTACAACTTCACCATTGATATTGGCGATAGTGTATTGGTATCCCTTTTGGTCATCGTTGTCCTCAAAACTGGACGAAAGCACAACCGAACCCGGTGTAACTTGAACCACTGGGTAGTTGAAGTTTCCTCCATAACACCAATCATATGCCCCGCTGCTGCAGGGCAGGAAGAGCGAGTATACGAAGTTGTTAGTGGGGTCGTACCCCGCACAATCATCAGCATGAACTGCCGATATAGACCTACACAACAGAGAGACAATGACCATCGAGAGTGAAAGTCTGCCGGTCATTTCGTCACCTCCGTGAAGGAGTTGACGGCTTCACAAAGAAGCGTTAGCACTTCTTTGGATTCAACGAGATCTTGCGAGATCTCGTAAACCCAATGCTTGTCCCGGGATGGAACCCGATAAATATACATATATGTACTATCGGTGTTCCCAGCAGATTGGGTAAAATCGTGCTTGCCTACATGTATGACCGCACCTTTTGGTCGCGGCGTGTCATGAGGCAAGACAGAGACCTGTATCTCTTTGTTCCCATTGCGTACCAATAGAATTCTGACATCACTCTGGTACTGAACTGTGTCGTTGTCATACCACTTGCCCAACACTGGTGGTTTTGTAGTCTTCTTGCCGATGATCAGCGTCGTTGTCTTCGTTGTCACTCTTAACGAGATCGGCTTATCAGCCGCTCGCAGCTTGAATGCGAAGACAAGCTTCTCTTTCGTTGCCTCTTTCTTGGCAGCAGCAGACCACACTACCTTTTGCTTTGCTTCGCAATTCAGCTTGGCATCAACAATCCTTGCCAAACCAACCAACGCCACAAGCACTACTCCTACTCGTACAATTGCCTTCATTTTCTGATTCCTCCTATGTTTTGAACTGAAGACATGGAAATACACCAGCTAGAATCCTATTGCAATTCCTCCTTTCGATATATATTGTCAAGGTTCGCTTCTTCAGCAATCAAAAAGAACCCACCGAAGATGGCGGGCTCTTTAAATAGCTCAAAATAAACTTCGGTAACTCGGCTATCCCTCATAATAATTTAATAGGGACCCGTGGCTTTGCTCTGACAATATTTAATTAATGTCAGAGTTTCAACAAGCCGGCTTGTTGAAACGTCACCGCATTACTGCGGTTTTGCCTTTATCGATAATATGAATACAAAATACCACTAAATACAAAAAATGTCAATAGATTTTAGGCTAGATTGAACAACAACCTTCCATTCTTACAATTAAATCTTTCTTTTAATATTGGCCGTGCCAACCGTAAACACTTTGCGATCAGCAAAGTGCGAAGGTTGGTGGACCCAAGGAGATTCAAACTGCGAGCAAGCCCGCTCTTCAATCACAACCAACTTAATTAATATTAACCATGACGCCAAACATTTTTTTTCATCAGTTCAAAGCAGTCAGGAGTTTAATCAAAGATCATAAATAAAATCTCCACTAAAAAGAATGAAGATTTTATTGGTGGACCCAAGGAGATTCAAACTCCTGACCTCTTGCATGCCATGCAAGCGCTCTAATCAGCTGAGCTACGGGCCCATGAACTAGATATATTATACCTGAAATATATTATTATTCAAGATTATTAATCAAGCTATTGCCAGTCATTTCATTTGGCTTTGTAATACCGATTAGTTCCAAAACAGTTGGCGCTACATCTGCTAAAGTTGCTTTACTCTCCATAATTTTTGAAATAATATTTTCTCCGGTCCCAGCTTCAATTTCTTTTTTATTATCCGACTTAATCAATATAAAAGGCACGGGATTTAATGTATGAGTTAATTCCGGATCAACTTCTGCTGAAACCTTGAGCATTTCTTCTGCATTGCCATGATCAGCCGTTAAAATCAAAACTCCATTATGCTTTATAACCTCTTCATACAGTTTATACATACATTCATCTAGAACCTTAACAGCCTTGCTCGCAGCACTTATATTTCCCGTATGTCCGATCATATCTACATTCGCATAATTAATTAAAATCAAATCAAAATGTTTTAAATTTTTTATTGCATAATTGGTTATTTCAAATGCAGACATTTCAGGCTTAAGATCATATGATGATACATTTGGAGATGGGATAATCTCAACTTTTTCACCCGGAAATGATTTTTCCGTTCCTCCATCAAAAAAATATGTTACATGCGCTTTTTTTTCACTTTCAGCAAGATGCAATTGGTAAAGCCCATTTGCAGATAATATTTCTGTTAAATTTTCTTTTTGATAAATATAAGGAAATGCCACTTCGACAGGCAAGTTTAATCTATAAGAGGTTAAAGTTACAGCATTAATTTTAACAAGTGGATATTGTCGGCCAAAAATAGATTTCTTTAAAGCATTGGGATTAATAAAAGAATTTACTATCTGACCCATACGATCAGCTCTAAAATTGAAAAAAACAACTAAATCATTATCTGATATTTTCGCTATTGGTTGACCATTTTCAGTAATTACGGTTGGAGGCAAATTTTCATCTGTAAAACCTTCGCTATATGCTTGTGAGACTCCATGAGTTGCAGATTCTGATTTTCGACCAAATGATTGAATTAATGTTTGATAATACGAAGCGGTTCTATCCCAATGATTATCTCGATCCATTCCATAATACCTTCCGCAAATTGTTGCAATTTTACCGTATTGATTTTTTTCTAAATTTTGAGCAAGAGCAGAAATATATTGCACCCCGGAAGATGGGGGAGTATCAACGCCGTCTGTAATTGCATGGATATAAACATTATCAACCCCTGCAATTTTAGCCATATTTAATAGAGCCAGAAGATGCGAGCTATGGCTATGAACCCAACCATCGCTCACAAGACCGACGAAATGAGTTTTAACTTTATTTCTCTGGGCATTAGCAAAAGCATTTTTTAATACTTGATTATTATTAAATGTTCCATCAGTAATACTTTCTGAAATTCTTGAACAATCTTGTTTCACAAGTCGGCCTCCGCCAAGACAAGAATGGCCGATTTCCGAATTACCAACCTTATTGCCGGGATTAACTATCGGCATAAATGCCTGTAAAATTTTATGTGGATAAGTTCGCCACAGAAAATTATAATTATCCGGATTATTCATAGAAATTGCATTACCGCCCCAAGAAGGGGAAAGACCCCAACCGTCAAGCACAACCAAGACAATAGGTTTTGATTTTAATTTAATTGTGGCCATTCACATCCCTTCGTTAAAATTTCAAATATCAAATTACAATAACCAAACAAATCTCAAATATCAATCGCTCAAACAGTAATTCTTTTATTTTTTTATCATTTGAAATTTATTTGTTATTTGGATTTTGTAATTTGTAATTTATATCAGAGTTGCCCCAGTAATTACTTTATCGTATGGAATATTCAAATATTTTAATATTGTTGGTGTAATATTTGCCAAATTACCATAAGGTAATTCTAAACTGTGTTGTTTTAATGGACTTACTGAAATAAACGGAACCGGATTAGTTGTATGTTCTGTATATTTTTCACCAGTTGAAATATTAATCATTTGCTCGGCATTACCGTGATCGGCTGTAATAATGGTAAGCCCGCCAAGTTCTGAATTAACTGCTGCAATTTTACCAATGCATTGGTCAACTGTCTTGCATGCAACAATCGTTGCATCAATATTGCCAGTATGTCCGACCATATCGGCATTTGCAAAATTAACTACAATAAAATCATAACTCTCTTTTCGAATAACCTCAATCACTTTCTCTGTAAGAGCATAAGCAGACATTTGCGGAGCCAAATCATAAGTGGAAACTTGAGGTGATGGTATCTTCAACCTATCCTCTCCAGAAAAGGGCGCTTCAATTCCTCCATTTAAAAAATATGTAACATGAGGAAATTTTTCACTTTCAGCGATATGAAATTGCCTTAATTTGTTATCAGATAAAATTGCAGCAAGCGGTTTTGAAACTCCGGAACTATGAAAAGCAGATTCAACTTGAAGTTCTCCTTTTTCATATATTGTAAAAGAAGAAATAAAAATATTTGACAAAACAATTTTTCTCTTGAAACCATTGAAATTCTTATCAGCAAAAGCCCGAGTTATTTGATCAATTCGATCTCGTCTGAAATTAAAAAAAATCATCACATCTTTATCTTTTATTGGTTCGTAGCGATTATCATCTCCTATACGAATAGGTTCGATAAATTCATCATTTATATTATTTTGATAAGATAAAGAAATGGCTTTTTCCGCCCTATCACAAAGAGGACCCGCTCCAGAAGTTAAAATATCATAAACTTTTTCTGTCCTGTCCCAGTGATTATCTCGATCCATTGCGTAATATCTGCCAGATAAAGATTCAATTTTACCAATCCCAAGTTCAGAAATTGATGAATTTAATTCAGTTAAATTCGAAAAAGCATCCATTGGCCCAGAGTCGCGACCATCAGTAAAAAGATGCAAAAATACTCGATCAAAATTTTGCTCCTTAGACATTTTTAAAAGAGTGATTAGATGATTAATATGGCTATGAACTCCGCCGGGGCTTGCGAGACCTAAAATATGAACATTAGAATTATTTTCCTCGGCAAATTTAAATGCTTTAAGAAGTGTCGGATTTTGATAAAATGCACCTGTTGAAATTTCATGATTAATCATCAAAAGATCTTGGTGCACCACGCGGCCTGCACCGATATTTAAATGTCCAATCTCCGAATTACCAATCTCATCTCTTGGTAAACCTACGGCTTCACCGGACGCAAAAAGTTTACTATGCGGATAATCACGCCACAGAGTATTAAAATTTGGGGTATCAGCCAAAGCAATAGCATTCCCGCCCCAAGAAGGAGCAATTCCCCAACCATCCATAATTACCAAGCAAACATTTTTCAGCTTATCCATCAGTTTCCCCTCAAAATAGTTCTATTGCAATTGCAACGCACCCACCCTAATACCCCGCCAAAGCGAGGTTGGGTTTACTTCAATTCTTTTTCTATCTCTTTAATTCGAGTATATTTATTCATTCTTTCCGGATTATTGACATTTGGCGCGCCTGCTTTAAAAAATTCAGCTCCAACTCCAACCGCTAAATCGGCTATAAAAGAATCTGATGTTTCGCCAGACCGATGAGACACAACCATATGGATATCATTATCGCGAGCTAAATCAGTAACCTCAAAAAGTTCTGTTAGAGTTCCAATTTGATTAGGTTTAATAATAATTCCGTTTGCAGCATTTGCTTGAATACCTTGTTTAAGCCTTGAAGCATTGGTAGCAAAAAGATCATCACCAACCACAACCACATCTTTTGTTACTTCTTGAAGCCGTAAATTAAACTCTGTCCAATCATGCCATTCATCTTCGCTAAATGGATCCTCAAGAACAAGAATCGGATATTTTTGAAGCATCTTAAAATATGTTTCGGCATTTTCTGCATAATTAACCATTGAACTGGCAGCAATGTCAAACCCAATTTTAAAATCTTTGACCAATTCAAAACCGGCATTTTTGATTGCTCTAACCAAATATTCCATTGCTTGTTCATTATTTATACCGCTTGGGGCATAGCCGCCCTCATCTCCCATAACTAGGTTTAAATTATCTTTTTTCATAATTTCGCCTAACTCATCAAAAACAGTTATTGAAGCATCAATTTTTTCTGCAAAAGAATTAAAACCAACCGGCATGAGGCTAAACTCTTGATAAGTTAAATCATTTTTCGCATGTTTGCCGCCATTGATGACATTTAAAATCGGAATCGGCAAGGACTGTTTTAATCTGCCGCTTAATTGCCCTAAATATTTGTATAAAGGCATATTTGCCTCAACTGCCGCAGCTTTAGCAGACGCAATTGAAATAGCAAGTATGGCATTACCACCTAAATTAGATTTATTTGAAGTGCCATCAAGCTCAATCATTAAGCTGTCAATTGCCTTTAAATCAGAAACTTCAATACCTTTTAATTTCTCATTTAAAATCGTATTAACATTTTCTGCTGCATCTTTAGCAGGAATTGCAGCAGCCTCATGGGTACTCTTGGATCTACCGGACGGAATGGAGGAAACAGCACTAGTACCAGCTTCCGTAGTTAAAGTTACTTCAATTGTGCTCTCGCCTCGAGAATCATCAATTATTTTTGCTAAAATACTTGAAATTTTACTCATATCTCTCCTTTATTCATTCCTTTTCTGCTAAGGAATTTTTTATAAAACTTTGCAAGGGGGTTACTGATGGATTTATTTTGTTTAGTATTGCCAAATAATAACCAATATATTCTGCAAACAAAATATTTAAATATATTTCAGACAAAAAATCATTTGTTGGATGCATAAATACAGTTTCATAATTAATTCCTGCTTTATCAAGCACTTGAATAAGTAAATTTTCTTGTATTTTTAAGCGAGGATCAATATATTTTGACTGGATAATTATATAAAACAATTTGGCTGATTTTTTAGGAAATTTTGTTCCCGACACTGCAAAATGATTCAAATTCGGCAAAGTGTGAACCACTGCAGCAGTTTTAGCTGTTTCATTGAGTTGAGCTTCCCAAGTTCTAGCAACTCCGGCAATTTCACCCATCCCAACGATAACTGGAAATTTATCAAATAATTTCCCTGCTAATTGTTTTGCACTATTTCTAGCCGTTGGAATATCAACAGATAATTTTTTGGTCCAAGCATTAAGCATTAAAATCGCTTCTTTTATTTGGATATTAGAAAGATTAATCACTGCCAATTTATTTAAAACACTCAAAACCGCTGTAAATGATATCCCGACAGCAAATCTTGGGGGAGAATCATATTGATAATGAAAATAGGGAATTTCATCAGATTTTGCCATTTCAATTAAGGCTCCGCCAGTTGAAATAACAAAAGCGCGTGCGCCTTTTTTAGTCGCTTTTTTATAACTGATCACGGTTTCTTCGGTATTTCCGGAAAAACTAACAAATATGGCTAAAGTTTCATTATCGACATAATCAGGAATTTCATAATCTTCGATAATTTTCACTGGTCGAGTAGACCTGGTATACAGAGAATTAATTATCTCGCCAGCCAAATTGCTTCCGCCCATACCGCAGATAATAACATTTTTGATCTTAATGTAATAAGAAGGAAGCACAATATTAGTCAGATCAAGCCAAGTATTCTCAACTTGATCGGCAAAATCATCAATGTATTTTACAACATTTTCGCTGTCAACAGAACTAAATATTTTCTGATTATCTAAAATTGATATATTTCCTCCGCACCTGTCCGCCCTGGGCGGACAGGAAGCCCGCCGACGCTCGCACTGTAAATACACTACGAAGTAGGTTTTACAGTAAGAGCAAAGGAGGGTGTTACAAAATTTTTAATATTACACATTCTATTTTAACAATATCAGATTTATCTTAAAAACTAAACCTTGTCAACTCCAATAAATTTATTTTTTATTTCTTTAGCTAGAAGATCTAATTTAATTCCCCTGGATCCTTTTACTAAGATATTATCATCAGTTTTAATCTCATTAAGAATAAATGGTATTATCTCGGCCACATTTTGAAAATGTCTGTTCGAATTGTAGTCAGAAGACGCCTTGCCAACACTAAAGACAAGATCAAATTTACCATCAATTAATTTTCCAATCTCTGTGTGGTACTCTTTTGATTTTTCACCCAGCTCAAGCATATCGCCTAAAATTGCGATTTTTCTTCCGCTTTTATTTGATAAAATATTTTCAAAATATTCAATCGCACCTTTCATTGAAAGGGGATTGGCATTATATGAATCATCAAGAAGCAAAATATTTTCTTTTAAATTATAAACTGAAAATCTTGAAGATTCTTTTGGCGCATCTTTAAATGACTCTTTAATAACAGTCTCGCTTAAACCAAAATATTTGCCCACAGACATTGCAATATTCACAGAAATTTCAGAAATAGGGGAATCAAAAAAAACAACTTTTGCCTTGGTATATTCGGACAATTTATATTTTTTTTCATCATTTTGATTTATAAAAGCCGCTCCATCAATTGGCAAATCTTTAATAATCTCACTTTTCTCCTTAACAATTGCATCAATCGATCCAAAAATTTCCTCATGAGCCGGTCCGATTGCTGTTATAATTCCGTATTTTGGTTTTAGATATGAACAAATTGCCTTAATGTCTCCGGGTTTATCCGCACCAATTTCAATAATATAAAATTTTGGAAAATTACTCATAAAAATATACCGGAAAAAAAAACTAATTAGCATTCCCGGCCACATCCATAAAGATGGTTGTTTATCATAACCCAAAAAAGCAAGAGAAATACCAATCGAAGTATTTAAATTGCCCGGTGTGCATTTAATTTCACCATTAAACTTGTGTTTTAAGGCCGCAAATACCATTTCTTTTGTTGTGGTTTTAGCCATACTTCCGGAAATAACCATAATTTCAGGCTTAAATCTCTTAATAATACCTTTTGCGTAAACAGTTAAAATCGCTTGAATTATATTGGAAACAAACTTTTTCATACTTAAATTATATCACCAGAATAATTTGCAGTCTAACTTCAACAAAAATACCGCTTTGCTGCTGCAAAAGTTCAAACACATATTGGACTCTAGAGAAGTAAAAAAGGAGTCCGAATGAAGCAGGTATATCTTCAAAGTTTCTTTAAATCAGGGTATAATCGCCTGATGAAATACATTTCAA
>Ga0172379_10000485_pt1 | contig 99538 bp, 107 predicted proteins | sample GrowelOW334metaG_FD_119756 | JGI IMG/M metagenome (GOLD analysis project Ga0172379, IMG submission 119756) | Groundwater microbial communities from an aquifer near a municipal landfill in Southern Ontario, Canada - Groundwater well OW334 metaG | ecosystem: Environmental > Aquatic > Deep...
AACCTGAAGCATTTGATGACCCGTGGAGCCGAGAAGAGGATTCGAACCTCCGACCTGCTGTTTACAAAACAGCTGCTCTACCACTGAGCTATCTCGGCATGGTGGGCCGGGAGGGATTCGAACCCCCGAAGGCTAAAGCCAACAGATTTACAGTCTGTCCCGTTTGACCGCTTCGGTACCGACCCATGTATTTAAACGAACCCAAACCGAGCAAATCAGGAGCGCAGTCCCGCGAACGCGGGACGAGCACGGATTTGCGAAGAGTAATGGGGCCCCCAAAAATCGCACAGCGGTTTTTGGGGAAAGGGGCACAAATGCGGAAGGTGGAGTGGATGCAAAACTTGCATACACGTAACCTGAAGCATTTGATGACCCGTGGAGCCCACCATCGGATTCGAACCGATGACCTTTCCCTTACCATGGGAGTGCTCTACCAGCTGAGCTAGGTGGGCATGTTGCTTTTAAATGTGCATGTCAGATATCTGTTTTTCCAATTCCACCAATTTCTGATTCTCCGGATTCACTCTTTTCAATGTTCTGAAAGTTTCCTGCGCTGTGTACTTATCTTTATGGAGTATACTGATTTCTATTAGACAGTCAAGGTATTTAGGATTGTTTGGATCCAATTTTACCGCTTTTTTCACATACATTACAGCTTTTTCCAGGTCGCCAATTTCTTTATACACCATACCCAGGTCTTGATGTGTCAGACTGTTATTCTCATCCAGTTTCAGAGCATGTTGCAGTGCTTCAATTGCATGCTCATAATCTTTTTGCCCCATATATGTTTCACCCAGATTATCATATGCCGATATGTTCATGTGATCCATGCTGATCACCTGGATAAATTTCTTTTCCGCCTGGGCGTATTCTCCCCTCTTGATCAATTCCTCACCTTCAGACATCAGTGCCAATACTTTTTGTTGGTTTGTTAATGACTTATCACTTTTTAACTGGGATTTTTCCTGATAACCTTTCTCCAATTCAAGCGCTTTCCGATATGAGAATCGGAATGCGTTTCCGATACCTTTAAGCAGTGGCCTTACGACAATCAATATCTTATCACGCAACCATTCAAACTTCCTGCGCAACCGCATTTCAATAATATCCTCTTTTTTCTGATCAAGTCTTTCTTGAGGTACCGTATCCACGTCAATAGTAGCCAAAATAGAGAACTTCCTGAAAATAATCACAAGCAGTATAACTGAGCTTACTATTACCAGAACTAGAGCTGTAATATCTACAATCATTTTAGTCTAGTGATTTTTTTAGATGGAATACCTGATAAATTTCTCGATCCTTATCTCACCGCCCATTTTAGCGGCACTCTCTTTTACCAAATCTTCAATCGTTTTCTTTTCATCCTGGAAAAAGGGTTGTTTTAGCAGACACACTTCTGAATAATATTTAGCCATTTTTCCAATTATAATCTTCTCCATTACATTTTCGGGTTTATTTTCGGAAGCGAGTTGCTCTTTATAGATTTCCATTTCCTTTTGCTTTACATCTTCAGGAACATCTTCAGGAGAAAGATAGGGTGGATTCATTGCTGCAACCTGCATGGCAATACTGTGCGCCAATTCTTCATCACCGGCGGAGAGAACAACAATGCTGGCCACTTTTTTATTGATATGCAGATAACTGCCCAGGACACTGCCCTCTACCACTTCGAACTTACCAAGCTGTAGATTCTCACCGACTTTTACTATCAGATTGTTTTTTATTTCTTCTTTTGCCCAAGATTCAAAGGAATCTACACCCGATGTTATAAGTTTATTCGCCAGTGCATTTGTCGCGGAAATAAAATCTGAATTACGAGCAACAAAATCTGTTTCGCAATATAATTCAACTACCGCTATTTTATTTCCTGCAATTGAGAAAGCAATCACACCTTCCTTGGCTTCCCGGTCCTGTTTTTTTATGGATATTTTATCTCCCTTTTTCCTTAAGAGTTCAATCGCTTTTTCAATATCCCCTTCCGCCTCTTTCAACACTTCCTTCGCATCCATTATTCCGGCGCCGGTTTTTTCTCTTAATTCTTTGATAAGTTCTAATGTTACTTCTGCCATAATTTTAGTTTTGAATATTAATCTCCGTACTATTTCTTAGGAAGTGTCTCAGATTTTTTTTCCTTTTCTGCGACTGCACCTTTTTCCTTCAGTGTTTTTCCTTCAGCAACCGCTTCTGCAATCAGGCTGGTAATCAACTCAATTGACTTTGTCGCATCATCATTACCCGGTATCGGATATTTAATGATGGAAGGGTTGGTGTTTGTATCAGTAATCGCGATTAAAGGAATTTTTTTCTTTATCGATTCCTTTACCGCGGTTTTTTCATCTTTGATGTCAACAACATATACCGCGGAAGGCAGAACGTTCATATTTTTCATCCCACCGACCAGCTTCTCCAGTTTTTCTATTTCCTTGGTGAAGTCCAGTTTCTCTTTCTTGGTATATTTATCCAACTCGCCTGACTTTGCCTGACCCTCTAATTTAATCAACCGTTTTTGTAATTTAGAAACATTTGCAAAATTGGTGAAGAGACCGCCCAACCAACGCTCAGTAATAAAAGGCATGCCAACCGCTTGGGCATGCTTCTTAACAATATCTTTAGCCTGGCGTTTTGTCCCGACAAATAATATGCTTCCACCCTTCATAACAGTATTGCGAACATACTCACGGGCGATGTTGAGTCGTTCTACTGTTTTTTCCAGGTTAATAATATGCACCCCGTTCCGAGCCGTAAAAATATACGGTTCCATTTTGGGGTGCCGACGTGATTTTTGATGTCCAAAATGGACACCATTTTTGAGTAATTCAAGTACTTCTACCTCTTTCATTGTGTTTGCCTTTCTTTCCTCTACTCTTCTCAATATCTAGGCCTATAAATCCATCCTGCGTATGCCGGAGGGACAAGGGTAGGCTTAGGGCTAAAACAGCCAATTTAGGCAGTTTTGAGCCAAAAAAGAGTATGTGAGATTACTTATTAATAAAGCGTAACAATAATAGCCTAAAAGCCCAAATTTAGCAAGTCGCAATACTCCTGTCAGACACGAAACCACCGAATTTGCATAATATCAGGGTTTCTGGTAGGATAAAGCCGTGTTTAAGCAAATATCTATGAAAAAACAATGAAAAAAGAAGGTCATCCGACATATTATCCCGATGCAACTGTTACATGTGCATGTGGTAACACTTTTACCGCCGGTTCAACAGTAAAGGAGATTAAGGTGGAAATTTGTGCTTCCTGCCATCCGTTTTATACCGGAAAACAGAAGTTTATCGATACTGCACGCAGAGTCGATCGCTTTAAACGTATCCAGGAAAAATCTGACGCAATGAAGGCAAAAACTCCGAAAAAAAAGGTGAAATCAAAAACGAAAGAAACAGCAAAAAAACAAGTTAAGAAATAACTGATTTAAAGGTGCTCTCTATTTGCGATATTTTGGATAGAGGGCATTTTATTTAAATGAAAGAAAAGATAAAACAACTTACCGATCGTTTTGATGAACTGGAACGGACCCTGCAGGATCCGAATCTTGCTAATGATAATAGTAAACTGCAGTCTGTTTCAAAAGAATATAATGATCTTAAAGAAACAATCGAATTAACCAGAAAACTCAAACATTTGGAGAAGGCCTATGCGGAAACAGAGGAATTGATTAAAAATGATGATGAGCCGGAGATTAAACAGATAGCAGAAGAAGAGCTCAATGATTTGAAGCAAAAATTATCTGATGCCGAAAAGGCACTTTCACACGCACTTCTACCGAAAGACCCTATGGATGAAAAGGATATTATTGTGGAGATTAGAGCAGGTGCCGGCGGGGATGAAGCGGCATTATTCGCCAGCGACTTATTCAGAATGTATTCCCGTTACGCGGAAAGAAAAGGATTCAAAACACAGTTGTTAAATGCGAACAGAAATGAAATTGGCGGGTTTAAGGAAATAATATTTGAAATAATAGGATCCCGGGTTTATAGTGATCTGAAATATGAAAGCGGAGTGCACCGGGTTCAGCGCATACCTGATACCGAAAAAAACGGGCGCGTACACACATCAACCGCCACCGTCGCCATTCTGCCGGAAGCGGAAGATGTAGATATTGAAATCAAACCGGAAGATTTGCGCATCGATGTCTATCGATCATCCGGCAACGGCGGGCAAAGTGTAAATACAACTGACTCAGCCGTTCGCATTACTTACCTGCCCACTGATACAGTAGTGACTTGCCAGGACGAAAAATCGCAAATCAAAAACAAAGATAAAGCAATGAAAGTATTAAGGGCCCGCCTTTTGAAAGTGAAACAGGATGAAGAAAGCAAGAAACGCGGAGACGCAAGACGCTCTCAGATTGGTACCGGTGAACGGGCAGAAAAAATCAGAACATACAATATACCACAGGACAGGATTACCGACCACAGGATTAAAGAAAGCTGGCATGAGATAAACGCAATTCTTGACGGTGAAATAACGGAAATAATTGAAAGCCTGAGGAACGAGGATCATAAAAGATTACTGGAAAATGCAAATAAATAATTGGCTTCGAGTCGCCACTCTCAAACTTAAGACAAGCTCAATCCCTTCTGCCGCTCTTGATGCAGAAGTTTTGTTATCATATGTTTTGAATAAACCTAAAGAATATATCTTTAGTCATCCTGAAATTACTCTCACAAAAAAACAAACTTCAATTCTGGATAGGTTAATCAAAAAAAGAGCACAGTTTGAACCTGTAGCTTATTTAACGCACAATAAAGAATTTTACGGTTTGGATTTTTATGTTGATAAAAATGTATTAATCCCCCGCCCCGAGACCGAACTGCTGGTAGATGCTGTTCTGAATGATTTGAAAAATAATTCTTCAGTAATTATCGCTGACATAGGTACGGGATCCGGTTGCATCGCTGTCGCTATAGCAAAAAACATGCCGAAGGTTACAGTAATTGCTTCCGATATTTCAAAAAAAGCGCTGGCTGTTGCAAAAACTAATGCCAAGAGACTGGGAGTAGAAAATCAAATACGCTTTGTGCATGGTGACCTACTAAATGTCATAGATACTCCAGTTCAAATAATAATTGCTAACCTCCCCTATCTGCCAATGAGCGAGCAGAAAAAGGAGATTTCATATGAACCGAAACAAGCATTATTCGGGAAGAATAGTGGCTTAGAATTTCTTGAAAAAATTATAGAGCAGTCGCCGGGCAAACTTAAAGCAGGCGGTAAAATGATACTGGAGATTCACCCGCCGCAATCAATGCAGATTGAATCATATGTCCATAATATATTTCCCGAAGCAAATATTAAAATAATCAAGGATTTAGCCGGAAAAGAAAGAATTCTATCAATTCAATTGTAGAATTCTTATCAAAACTGATTACAAATTTCTATTCGTAAGTATATTCCTGCGTACTCGGGATTATGTGAACCCAGGTGCTGCCACGGCCCAAATCAATTTCTTCTCCGGTTGCATCATAATATCGGGTTTTCGTCGTCCGATCCGGCTTTTTCCAAGTACCCTCGATTACCTCCCCATGACGGGCAACCAGTGCTCTCCCCTCGCCCTGGATATCAAAAGTTAATCTTCCTTTTTCTCCGATTGAAACGACCGGAGGAATTTCAACTACAATCACATTTTTTGCACGGATTTGCTGATCGTTATTCCTGTCCTTATGTTCAACACCCGCGTTGAAACGTAGATATTCGTCGCTGTCCCGGTCATATTGATATTCAACTTCATAATTGAATCCAGAAAAACGGATTATCACTTTTTTTGCATCTTCCGGCCGGTTATTTAAATCCGGGTCATCACTGTAGGTACCCAAATCGAATTTAGCAGTTTCACTTTCCAGCTCCATATCCCTTAAGGCAAATGATAATAATTCACCCGAAGTAAATAAATTATGCGGTGCGGATTCTGTATTGTCTCTCCAAAAATACTGACCTTTTCGCAAGGCATCCAAATCTTTCAGTCCTAAACCCTGAATCGCGCCTAAAGCTTCCGGACTTCCACCTGCATGGGTATACAGTCCGTCATATTCAGATATCCACTCCAGGTAATATGGCCGTGCCGAGCGCACCGGTCCTATTTTATCCGGCATTTCTTTTGGATCAAAAATAACTAAGAATCTGGTTGAGAACCCTTCCACTAATGCTTCATATACAATTTGTGCCCGTGAAAGGCCCGACTGAGGACGGACTGACGGCAGGTTTTCAATCATCACTCCCACCGGCAGTAAAGATGCATTTTCATTCGCGACAATCCTTCCGTCCAGAAGCCTGGCTCTAGTTAAGGATACAGCTTCAGTACTATTATTAACATTTACAATTTTAGCAATTGGGTTGCCGGAAGAAAAAATATCCTTAACTTCCCCCGCCATGGCGCTAATTAAAATCCAGCTAATAATTGCTCCGACCAAAAGAAACAAACCAATAACTAATAGTGGTTTTTCTTTAAACAGATTTTGAAACGGATTTTTTGCTTTATTTGAATCCTGATGTTTTACCGCATCTGACTTTCCCTTTGGTTCCTCTGGTTTTATTTTCGATTCTTTACCTTTTTCAACCTTAACGTCTATTTTTTCAACTGATTCTTCTAGTTTCTCCGCTTGCTTTTCCTGATCTTTTTTCATATCCTTTTTATTTTTCGTTTTACTCATATATCTGTTTAATAAATATTACATAACACGAGATAATTATAATAGAACTTAAGATTAAAGGCAATTCTGCTAACTATACTCCAAATTGTCATAACATTTTCGATTTTACAAAGACTGCATATCGCCTTGATGATAACAATTCAAAGCTGGGCTAGTGATTAGTTCTGGACAATTATTATTTTCACTAGATTGACTATTCTCTAGAAATGAATATAAATAATATCCGTCAACAGGCACGCCAGATACAAAACGTGTACTAGTATAGTTATAACAAGTTGACAAACTTCCTCTGCTCAATGGATCATTAGGTATATTAACCATTATTCCTAAATCTGTTAGTGGGGTAATAAAAGTATCATTACTTCCATCTATATTACAACTAGAATCCCACCAATAACCACCAATTCCATAAAAATTTTGTTGATCATATCCTGTTGCTGTAGAATTATCCGGGTATCTGCCAAATCGATTAAAATATATTTCCAATGCTTTAGTTATTTGAGAAATATCAGCTTTACGTTTTGTATTTCTTGTATCCATTCGGGCACTATTCACAGCAACTACTGCGATCGAAGCCAGCAGGCCTATAATAGCAATAACAACTAACAGCTCTATTAATGTAAAGCCTTTTTTGCACCTTAATTTCATACAGTTAAATAAAGCTTAATTATATTCAACTGTCCGATCAGTCGGCACGATCTGTATCCAGGTTGGACCAGGATTTAATTCTATCTCCTGCCCATCAGCTGAATAAAAACGGGTTCTACCGGAAACATCCTCCTTTTCCCATGTTGCGTTAATCATTTCACCGTCTTGGAACAATAGCGCGCCACCTTCACCAATAGTATCCATAGCCAGGCGTGGAGAATCGGCAATTCTTGTTTTTACATATTGGACTATTACATTTTTAGCAAAGAGTTGATTGCCGGTAACAAAGTCCGTATGTGGCACATCGCCATTGAGTCTCATATATCGGTTATTTGCAAAGTCATATTGATAATCAACTTTATAACTGAATGTTGAATAATCAATAGATATTTTTTTAGCCTCATTTACTCTCTGGGACGCAGTTTTTTCTGCCTTAAATAGCCACGGTTCATAATCTCCTTCTTCGGGTGCTTCATTATCACGTAAAGCGTATGTTAAGAGCTCTGATGACGTAAACAAGGTGTGTTCACTGGCTGTTGACCGGGAAGCATCACGCCAAAAATATGCGTGCTGTCCGCCGATTTGGTCCAGATTAATAATGTTATCAATCTGCTGTAATAACCTGATTGCATCCGGACTACCCCCCGCATGCGCGTAAAGCGGGCTGTATTCTGCCACCCAGTCCAGATAATACGGACGGGCGCTCCTAACCGGGCCTATTTCTTTGATCTCATCAGCAGTTGTATAGATTGCCAGGAACCGGGTGATACCACCTTCCGCTAATGCTTCATATACAATCCCCGCCTTATCCAAACCCGACTGAGGTCTCACGGTTGATAGATTTTCAACCATTACGGCAAATGGATAACGATTTGTTTTGTCTTTCTCCACCATTACACCGTCTAAAACGCGCGGTTCAAGTGATTCTGAAACATTCGAATTAATTTCTGAATTCTGATCTACTGAATCATCTTTAAAGACAAAATAGCTGATTGTTACAACCAATCCAATTGTTAATACTGCGATCAAAATAATTTTTGTTGATCGTTTGTTGAGGAATTTTTTTATTTTTTCTGAAGCCATATTTTTATCTTGAGAATAAAATTTATTATTTCTCTTTACCTTCTGCTTTCTTCTCTTTCCCTTTTTCAGATTTATCATCTGTTACTTCCGCACCTTCTTTAACCTCTTCTTCAGCACCTTCTGGAACCTTAACCGTTATCTCTTCATTCAGCGCTTCCATTTCCGCATCCGATCTTGGCTCATCAACTAGAACAATTGCTTCATCAGGGTTGTTGAGAATAGTAATATTTTCCGGAATTATTAAATCTTTAACATGAATCACAGTGTCAAAATCTACAAGTTTTGATATATCAACATCAATTTCATGAATAAGATCGCTTGGTAGACACTGTATCTCTAAATGATCAACGCTTTTAACCAGAATTCCACCTTTTTCTTTAACTGCCGGAGATTCACCGATGAACTTGATCTGCACCTCAGCTGTTACTTTTTCTTTCATATTTATTTGTCTGAAATCAACATGAATCGGCAGGTCCGTTTCCGGATCATACTGAATGTCTTGTACCAGAACCTTAACAGCATTTCCCTCATCCATTTTAAGATCAATCAACGTGCTTCTTCCGGCTTCTTCAAATACTTTTTTAAACGTCAAAAAATCAATTTCTAAGGATTGAGTTTCGATGCTCGGGCCGTATACAACCGCCGGAATAATTTTTTGCTCGCGCAGTATTTTTACGTCTTTTCCCGTTATTGTTCTTTTTTTTGCATTTAAAATCACAGTGTCCATCTTATTCCTTTCGTAATTATGATTACATTATTATTTATTCAGCTTCAGAATGTGTTCAAGTAATTGACCATTTGAAAGCTCCGAATGAAGATCAAGCACATCGTTGGATGTAACTGTTTCACCATCTTTAAATTTCAAAACGTCATCACTGGTTAGATCCGTAATTAATCCTACTGAACTGATTCCGATTGCCCCATTCAAAACAAGGGCAACAATAGAACTGTTACAGCTTTTGCATTTGATATGAACCAAATGCGCATCCTCGCGTTCATCCAGTATTCTCGCCGACAGCGGGTTATACTGAGTGTTACACAGAGGACAATATGATATTAATTTAATCCCCTCTCCCTGGAGATAAGGATCATTGGGTGATTTCATCATTCTGTATTTTTTATGTACCACGATTATATCACAAATTTTGTGATAAAGTCAACCCCGTTTTAGACGGGGTGTTGAATATGTTTTGGTAGCCCCAAGGGGAGTTGAACCCCTGTTTTCAGGATGAGAACCTAATGTCCTAACCACTAGACGATAGGGCCATTATTTGTAAGGATGCCCGCCCTCCGAAGTTACTGAAAGTAACGTAGGGGGGAGAACCTAATGTACTAGTCCGGGGTGGCGCCGAATGCTCCTATAGTCGCATCCAGCGGCGCTCGACTTCCCCCGATGAATCGGGATTGTCTCGCTGCCACCCGTCTCGCTCACGCGAGACCCACTAGACGATAGGAAAGTGATTTTCCCTGATGCCTGTCCTGAGCGAATCCCGCAAAAGCGGGATGAGTCGAAGGAATAGTGGCATAAAAGGCAGAGCATATCTTAACACACCCTGCCTTATAATTTCAAGTTTTACAATTTCTTTCCTACTCTTTCCGCCATATCCACTAACCGACTGGTGTATCCCCATTCATTGTCATACCATGTTACAACTTTCACTAGATCACCAGCCACTACTTTGGTCAGGCTAAGATCGACAATTGTAGAATGTGTATCACCAATAAAATCTGTCGAAACCAGCGGTTCTTCAGTCACCCCTAAAATACCTTTGTACTGCTCCGTTTCCGAAGCTTCTTTCAATGCATTATTAACCTCTTCTTCAGTTACCTCTTTTTTTAACAGAATCGTTAAATCAGAAAGTGAAACGTCCATGGTCGGGACGCGGACAGCGTATCCGTCAAAAATCCCTTTCAGATCCGGGATTGTGTTTCCAGTTGCCTTTGCGGCTCCAGTCGTTGTGGGTACAATATTTTCCGCGGCAGCACGTGCCCTGCGCAAATCTTTGTGCGGAGCATCAACTAAATTCTGATCAGCGGTGTAGGAATGGATAGTCGTCAGCATTGCTTTCTTAATCCCAAATACTCTATGTAACACTTCCATAACCGGAGCCACCGAGTTTGTGGTACAGGATGCGTTATCTATTACACAATCTTTAGACGGGTCATAATCTCCATCATTAACACCAGCCACACAACTTTTTACCCCATCGCCTTTTCCCGGCGCGGAAAGAATCACCTGCTTTGCGCCGGCCTTGATATGAAGTTCGGCCTCTTCTTCTTTTCTAAATCTCCCTGTACATTCTAAAACAATATCAACGCCAAGTTCTTTCCACGGCAATTTGGAAGGATCTTTCTCTTCATAGACTTTATAGTGTTTTCCATCGACTTCAATACCTTCCGCATCGCCTTTTACTTTTTTATCATATGTACGATAAACTGTATCGTGTTTTAAAAGATGCGCCAATGTTTCATTATCGGCGAGGTCATTGATTGCCACAACCTCCAACTCTTTCCTTTCCAATGCTATTTTAAAAGCTGCACGGCCGATCCGGCCAAAACCATTGATAGCTATTTTAATCATTGTTATAAATATTAAGAATTAAGTTTGGAATCTATATATTTTTTTGCCAGATTATAAATCATTCCGGTGAATATTTCCGGTTTGAGACTGGAACCACCGACTAGCACACCGTGGATATTTTCGTTATCCACAAAGTCATTAATATTTTTATCATCAACACTACCGCCGTAAAGAATTCTTATTTTCTCGTCAATTGTTTTTTGCGGATACATATCTTTCAAAGTGTATTTGATCAAACCAATCGCGGAATGTGCTTCGTTCGGATCTATCGCTTCTCCCCTGCCGATTACCCACACTGGTTCATAGGCAATGATCAGCTGGTTAAAACGATCAATGCCTTTTAAGGCGTTGGCAATTTCATTCATAATTACTATATCTCTTTTGCCGTCCTGGCGTTCCTCATATTTCTCACCTACACAGATGATAGGAACTAAACCGTATTGCAAGGCCAGTTTCACTTTCTTATTGATTTCAACATCGGTTTCGCATAAATGGATACGTCTTTCGGAATGTCCTAAGATTACATAATGACATCCCATGTCTTTCAACATACGCACCGATACCTCTCCGGTATAAGAACCATCCTCTTTCCAGAACATATTTTGTGATCCGAGTGATATACTGGTTTTGGCAATCACTCTCTGCACTCGTTCCATAGCCGGAAATGACGGACAAATCCCGATCTCAACCGGAAGACCTTCCGGTGGCAGACCGGCTACAACTTTTTTAGCAATTGTTTCCGACTCATAGGGAGTCAGATTCATCTTCCAGTTACCGATTACGAAAGGAAAGTTTAGTCCAGGCATATAATTGTATTTAAATTATTGATTTAGCCCCCAAACTAATAAGCGTTACTATTACTCCGGCGATCATTACACCCAGTGTAATCGAAACTATTGATTTTTTAAAAGGAATGCCGAACAGGAATGCCGCAATTGCACCGGTCCAGGCGCCGGTCGCCGGTAAAGGAATTGCAACGAATATTGCCAATGCCAACAATCCCCATTTTTCGTACTTTGCAGCAAATTTTTTCCGTGTTCGTAAAAATAACCAGTCGAAAAACTTTTTGAAAAATTTGGAGTGTGCGGATAGCCAGCGGGAAAATGGTTCCAATAGCCACAGAATAAATATTACTGGAAAAATATTACCTGCAACGCTTAAAAAATAACTTTCTAATACCGGCAGATCATATACCCCGAGTGCAATCGGGATTGATGCGCGCAGTTCTGCAATCGGCAGCATAGCGATTAAAACCGTCGCCCATTCCGGTGAAATATTGTTGAATAATCCTGCGTAATCTATGTTCAGCATACAATAATGGTTACCTTTTGTAAATTAATTTTTCCACTCAAAGTTATCAAATGCCCAAGTCGTTAATGCTTTGACTTCCTCAAATCTGGTATCACTGGATTTGCTACCAAGTACCACGACAATCACTTCATTTCCATTCTCATTTTCGGCCTGTGCCACCATGCAGTATCCGGCATCATATGTGAATCCGGTTTTCGCACCGGTTATATTCAAATAACTGTCGAGTAAAACATTCTGAGAAATTTGCTTATGAAATTCTCTATTATCAAGTGTTATAAAAGAATGCTCCCTGCGGGTCGTTGCATCGCTGATTTTTGCTTGAGAAAAAGCCACCTTACCCAATTTAGCCAGATCAATTACTGTCGATATATTTTTTGAATCAAGACCCGTTGGCTCAACATATAGCGTGTTATTCATACCGAGACTTTCGGCTTTTTTATTCATCTCTGCAACAAACTCCTCCCCTGTTAAACCTGTTGCATGGACCAAGGCTTGAGTGGCGTTATTCGCTGATCCGACCAGAGTAGCATAAAAAAGATCCTCCAGGGTCATGTGATCATTACTTTTTACCTGCACCCGGGATCCTTCCAGACTGTTCTCGCCCACACCGATCTGGCCGATCTGATCAAAACCGGGATTGTTTTCCAGAAAAACAAGTGTAGTCATTAGTTTGGTAACGCTAGCAATTGAGTGTTGCTGGTCCGGTTCCTTTTGAAATAATATTTTACCGGTTGCTTTATCCATTACCAACGCAGAACTTGAAGTTAAAAAAATTCCTGAACTGTCGGAAACTTTTTCCGGCACAGAATCCGCGGACGCTACCGACTCCTGAACTTTCATCTGAACAACATTGTTTCCATCTATAACAGATGACAACTCTCCGCTCGCACCCTGAATAATCGGTGGAAACAGCTGGCCGAAAAAAACAATTCCAATTATCAGATAGTAAACCATACTTATATTTGTTCTTCCTTCGCTTTTTCAACACTATCTTCTTCCCCGTCTTCATGTAAAAGGGCTTCCAGATTGTTATCACTATTTAACTTTTCATAGTCCGGTAATTCCTTTACATCATTTATCCCAAGAAATCTCATGAAATCAAAAGTAATCCGATAATAGGTTAATTTGTTTAAATTATTTTCCTCACCTTCAATCAAACCCTTAATCAGCAGGTTACGTAAGATAAGACTGCAATTAACCCCCCTAATCATTTCCAGCTCACCCTTTGTTACCGGCGCCCGGTAAGCAATAATGGTTAGCGTCTCAAGCGACGGTTTGGTCAGTTCGCCAGTCTGTTCGTCTTTCAAGTATTCCCGTACAACATTGGCGTTATCGGGACTGGATACCAACTCAAATTTACTGCCGTCACGCATCAGGGCAATCCCCAGTTTCTCGCCGTTATACTTTTCCATCAGTTCCTGCAGAGCATCCTCAACCTCCTTTTTCTCTTTTTTTACAATCTCCGCCAGCTTGTTGGCAGTAAGCGGTTTGTTTGCGATGAATAATAGGCTTTCAATTTCCGAAGATAATGACATTCTATATAATATTAATATTTATATGTCTTCTAAATTATTATTTTGTTCAATATATATTTCTTCAAACACACTTTCCTGCATAACCACCACTGAACGCTGTTTCACCAGTTCTAAAAGGGCAAGGAAAGTAACGATTACTTCTGTTTTATTTTTCGATTGGGTCAATAGATTTTTAAAACTTAATCTGGCTTCCGTTGAGATCGCTGTTTTAATCTGAGATATTTTTTCCTGGATGGAAACAGTTCTTTTAATCATCTCCTGCGGCAGTTTCACAATCGGCTCAATTCTTTCCAGCACTTCTTGGAAATAATCGCGCAGATCTTTTGCACAAATTCCTTGGGGAGGATTAAAAATCGGCTCAACCGTACGGACACGGGAAGACTCTCTGAAATATGAGAATTTTTTTCTGCCGATCATTTTCTGGATATGTTTTGAAGCATCATAATATATCCGATATATTTTCAGTTGTTTTTCCAGATCACCGGCTTCTTCTTCACCGTCTAATTGCAGTGACGGCAATAATAATTTTGATTTGATCAGTAATAACTTAGCAGCCACTACTAAAAAATCAGCCAGATCACCGGGTGGCAGATCCTGTACTTGCTCAATATATGCCAGATATTGTTCCGCAATATTAGCCAGTGATACTTCCGTTATATCCAGCTCTTCTTTTTCAATCAACTGCAATAATAATGGCAGTGGACCCTGGAATTGTTCTAACTCTATTTTATACATTTATGAATTTACTAAATAAAAAACGCTGCTTGCGATTCTGTTTTCTGTGAATCATTTTTTCTTTTTGGTTTTTCCTTTTTTTGAATTTTTCTTTGCTACCCTCTTCTTGGCTTTCTTTTTATTTTTTGACTGTTTCGGTTTTACAATCACATCGGACATGAACTTTTTGGCGAATACGCCCTGAATCGGATCTACAATTTTTATATAATCCTTTACCTTCATTGCAATCGACTCCTTAAAAGAACCGGAGCCGAGCAGAACCCTGATTGATTTGTTCAGCGATTTATCCATTACAACTTTTGTTTTATGGATAAAGCCAAACGGAGTGATTGCCCCCGGTTTTACCTTGAATATTTTCTGCATCACATTCTCTTTGGCAATGGAAATCTTTTTGGCATTCAGTATTTTTTTCAGTTTGGCGAGATCCAGACGGTAATGCGCCGGCAGAACAACCAGGTAATATTCTTTATCAGTTTTAACCAGTAGTGTCTTGGCAATTTCACTTAATTTCAGCTTCAGAGTATTGGCCAAATCAAAAGCGGTATAAACTTTTTTATGTTCTACAATTTCGTAATTTATTTTATCCTGATCGAGATACCCCAGCAGTTTTTTTGGAATTGGCATATTTTTTGGTTATTATTATTTTTGATCTTCCACCAGATTAATATCAATTACAATCCCCTTTTGATGTTCAGCAATCCAGTTATAGATAAAAGCAATAACAAATCCGGAAATCATTCCCATTACATAGGACATTAGGATTAGTCCTAGGATCCCCCCAATTCCTAAAAGTATCCATGAAGATCCTGCGTCCATATAACCGAATCCGCCGGAGAAAAGAATCATCATACCGGTATATGGCAGGCTGATTACAATCGAAAGAGCGACTGTGATCAAGCTCGTCATCCTGGCCAGCGACCAGGGATTAATTTTTGATACTTCGTATTTCATAAGGAATCAGATTATAAATTATTCTTGTTAACTACCTTCTTCTGCATAAATACAGTAAGGGCGGTAAATATTACGGCCAGAATTGCAAGAATAATATAGATGGCACCATTCGGGAATTGGTAGCTGATGACAACCATGATTTCGATTAATAAATGAAACAGCATCCAGAACGCAAATACCATATATCCGTATGTCACTACGAACCAGTTTGGTTGTCTTTTTTTCACGTTGAACATGTAGTACATCAGGAAGGTAAGTAGAAATATTGGTATGATGAATGCGGAGTGTATTAGTAACTTATACATAATGTAGTCCGCTTTTTGAGTTGTCGGATAATAAATTCTCGCCTGAGAAAGTCCGGATTTTTCATAAGATAGCCCAGCACTGTAGTAATTTGATCCACTGGAACTATTGGAATATTCAGAAACAATCGGGTTAGCAGCTTTGTTTAAATCAAATATTATCCTTTCGCCAAGCAAAATGATTACTATTGCCATGATAATTGTAAATACCACTCCTAACGCTGAAACTGATTTTTGTTTTTTTTGCTTACCATTTACCGCCTTCGGTTGGGCAGTTTCTTTTAGTATGTCTTTTTGAGCCATATATTTCTAACTAATTATTAGTTATTTTTTATCTTTTGACTGATGATTTAATAAAAATAAAATTGCAAAAGTCAGGATTACACCAAATGAAATTACAATATAAAAGATTAATTTATTGCCGTCATCCTCTGTGCCCGGTGCGTTGACTGGAGTATTGTTTTCAGCATCCCTTAAAAATAGGTCCTCAGTCATTTCGCTATAAGCCATGGACCTGCTCATCTTTGTCAAAAAATATTTTCCTTCCGCCGGTTTAATCCAAGGATTGCCCTGATCATTTACTGCTAACTGCTCAATTTCAGATTTTTTTATCCAGCCGGCATACTCTGTTGTAAAGTTAGACAACTCCTTCTTATTTTTATCAAAGACATACAGGACAATAGATGCCGTATTACTATAATACGGTCTAATTTGTGAAATATTTGAACTGACATATACCAGTTCATTCCCGGATACCTCCTCTAATAATGACGAGTTAAAGTGAGCGAGAAAAACCATATCATTATTTAACACTAGTGCTTCACCTAGATTAACCTTATTATAATCATCCTTTATTGCATCAGCAGAACGGACAGCATCATAAATTACATATTCATCTACTGTAGCATTAATAGAACGACTGTCATATGCACCCGAACCGATATAAAGAGTGTCATTTACATATGGACTGCTATCAATCAAGTCCTGACTTACAGCAGTAAGTGGCACATAAGTTCCATTAAGGTAAAAGGAAGGGGTAGCACCTTTTTCCCAAGATAATGCCACCTGTTGCCAGTTGTTTAGATCTAATTCAAAATCAGCAGATGTCCATAAATTTGTTTCATTCGTAACATCATTATGTGTTGTTAGGGTATAAGAATAATTATCTGCCGAATTTGCGGGATTTAAATCTAAACGAAAAGGCAAGGCCCCATCATCATTACTCCTGACAGTCGCAATATTGGCTATTTTATATTCTCCCGCCGTCCAATTAGGCTTAAACCAAGTTTCAATAGTGCCGGCCTCACTCTTAATTGCATTTTCCGCCGGTATAGTTAGCTTATCATTATTACCAATCCTGATTCCTTTATCAACCTTTCCTGAAGGATATTTATTGCCGATGCTATTTTCTAAAGATCCGGTTACGGAAGATATCTTCATCGGATAAACCAAGTTCTCTGTTTCAAAAGAAATAGCAACTGGTACGGCATGACCCGTTTTTAATTGCTGTGAAACGCTGTCCCAAGCTAAACTCTCCGTATTGATTTTCATCGCTACAAAAAACCATCCGTTTTCAATATAGCTGTTTAGTATGAAGCTTGCAGCTTCCGGATAAGAATAACCATTATCATTTAGCCACGTGGTTAGCGCATCTTTATCAGTTGCAGAAAGCGTCGTTACTTCATAATATTCAATCTGTTTTGTTTCTATTACCGTAACTGAATTCTGTTCAGTACCGCTTAATGGCATAACATCATAAACCATATTGTCTTCTAATCTGTAGTTGATTCTGGTCAATTCCTCCAGAGAAGTAAACAATTCGTCGGACCCTTTGGCAATAGTCGGTTTTGCAGGAGTCGGTATCACCCAGCCGAATTTTTCCGCGTCACCCTGAAAAGTAATCGAAACTACCATTGTCTCCACCCCGCCGTCATAAAAAATAACCGCTTTCTGGGCAGTTTCCTGTACCCAATAATCGGGCGGCGGCATGATCATTCCGTCTGCCATTGTTATTTGAGGTAAGAGCAAAGACATTAGAGCTATCGTATATATTATTTTTTTTGGTGACATTTTTTTATAGTAAATTATTTACTTTTATTGAATGGTAACAATTGTTGCTCACCCAAAAGCTTCATTGTTTCCTTCCGGCCTTTTCTGGTCAACTGCACTTCTTCAATAAACCACTTCTTTGGCGTCCTTCGTCCATACCCGATCATTAAACCTTTATCTATCAGACGCTCTATGCTTTTTGTAATAATCCCCTGCTGATCAGCAGACTTCGGAGCATTTTTTTTCTTTTCATAAAACTTCAAGAGCTGCTTTCGTTTACTTCTTCCCTTACTTTGTAAAAGATTAAGCAGAATATACTTTTGGAGCTGCGATACTCTCATTGATCACTTTTTTAAATTCAATTTAATATGCAGATCATCCAACTGCTGTTCGCTGACCGCTGATGGCGAATTCATGAGCAGATCGCGGTTGTCGCCCGTCTTCGGAAATGCCACAACCTCTCGGACATTGGTTCGGTTAAGCAATATCATTAACAGCCGGTCAATTCCCGGCGCGATTCCGCCATGTGGCGGAACGCCGTATTGAAAAGCTTCCAGCAAGTGCCCGAATTGTTCGTGTGCCTCTTCTTTGGAAATACCAACTAATTCCAAAATCTTTTCCTGTATTTTATGATCATAAATCCTTAAACTGCCCCCACCGACTTCATATCCGTTTAACACTAAGTCATGCTGCCAAGAACGGGCCTTGAGCGGTTCATATTCCAGTAACGGCAAATCCTCAGTGCGCGGAGCGGTAAAGATATGATGAAACGGCACATGCTTTCCGTCTTTCAGTTCCGGTTCAAAATATGGCCAGTCAACGATAAAGCAAAATGCCAGCTCGTTCGGATCATTTTTATTCATCCGGATATCCGGTTTATCATTTCCATATTTTTCCATCGCTTCCTGATACGTGATACGGGGCCATGGAGAAAAGGTAATCTTTTTTTCCGGAAATAATTCCGTAACCAGCTTAGTGAACATTCTTTCCGTCAGATTCAGTATCTCATCCTGGCTCATAAATGACATTTCCATATCCAACTGATAGAACTGGTCCGGTGCACGGTCAGAACGGGAATCTTCATCTCTAAAACACGGTGCAATCTGAAAATATTTTTCAAATCCAGCCACCATTAACAGCTGTTTATACTGCTGTGGTGATTGTGGCAGGGCATAAAATTTACCCGGGTATACTCGGGAAGGAACCAGATAATCCCTTGCACCTTCAGGAGTAGATTTACCCATAATCGGTGTCTCTATTTCAATAAACCCTTCCGTATGTAAAAAATCCCTGATGTACTTATTAAATTTGGAGCGCATAATTACCATCTTTTTATTTGAATCTCTGCGCAGATCCAAGTACCGGTATTTATAACGAATCTCTTCCGCCACTTCTTCTTTATCATTTTCCACTATTTCAAATGGAGGAGTCTTAGACTCGGTAAGAATGTTTAATTCCAGCGCTTCTATTTCAACATTACCGGTCGCCATGTTTTTGTTGACCAGTTTCTCCGGGCGTTCATTAACCTGCCCGATAATTTCCACCACAAATTCCGGTCGAAGTTCCTTCGCTTTGTTTACCAATTCTTCATTGCCCGGTAGAAAAACCACCTGCACGATTCCCGATACGTCGCGCAAATCTACAAAGACCATTTTACCCATTCGGCGCGCAGACTGAACCCAACCGTTAAGTTTTACTTTCTTGCTGATATGACCGGCGGTTTCAGTAATTAAAATGCGTTTCATTTTTTATGGTTTAAGTCTGTTTAATAACCTCGGGAAAGGAATGGTCTCACGGACATGGTCCAGCCCGCAGATCCAGGCAACGGTCCGCTCCAAACCAATGCCAAAACCGGCATGCGGTACAGAACCATAGCGGCGCAGATCTACATACCATTCAAAATCTTTTTGAGACAGTTTATGTTCTTTAATCCTTTGTTCCAATAATTTAAGATCCCAGATTCTTTCCGAACCGCCGATAATCTCACCATACCCTTCCGGAGCCAGCATGTCGTCACATAGCACAACATCCGGATCTTCCGGATCCGGTTGCATATAAAATGCTTTGATCTTGGTCGGATAATGGGTGACAAAAACCGGCGTATCGAATTGTTTCATCAGCATTGTTTCATCATCCGCTCCCAGATCCTCCCCCGCTTTAATATCTGAACCCAATTCATGAAGTTTCTTCACCACGTCCGAATAACGCATCCGAGGGAAAGGCGCTTTAACTTTTTCCAGAAATTTTATATCCCTTTCTAAAAGTGCTAATTCAGTTTTCATCGATTTAAGAATATTGGATACCACGTAAGAAACTAGTTTTTCCTGTACTTTCAAATTTTCTTCGTGTTGCATGAAAGCAGCCTCGGCATCCAGCATCCAGAATTCCATCATATGCCTGCGGGTTTTGGATTTTTCCGCGCGGAATGTCGGACCAAAATCATAAACCTTGCCCAGCGACATAGCCATCGCTTCCAAATACAGCTGGCCGGATTGGGAAAGATAAGCCGTCTCTTCAAAATACTGGGTTGAGAAAAGTGTAGTGGTTCCTTCACATGCTGTTGGAGTCAGTATCGGGCTGTCGGTCAGAGTAAATCCTTCATTTCTGAAAAATTCCCGCATCAGCCAGATTATTTCATTACGTACTTTCATGATTGCCACTTGCCTTTCGGATCGCAGCCACAAATGACGGTTATCCAGAAGAAAATCAACCCCGTGTTCTTTCTTGGAAATTGGATATTCTAAAGCCACTTGCAGTATTTTAATGTCTTTCACCTGCATCTCGTACCCGTATGGTGAACGTTTATCTTCATTGACCACCCCGGTTACTGTTACGCTGGATTCCATGGTTATTTTTTCGCAGACTTCCCATACTTCTTCCGAAACCTCATTTTTGCTGATAACCGCCTGGATTCTCCCCGTTCCGTCCCTCAGCTGTAGGAAGAATATCTTGCCGGAAGAGCGGAAATTAAAAACCCAGGACTGTAATTGTACATCCTGACCCAAGTTCTTTGAAACTTCTGATATGCTGATTTTTTCCATAATTCAGTCCCTACTATAGCATTTTTATTGCACAATTGCAAACATATAGTAATAAAATACGGGGCATATAACCCCGTATCCATAAAACAGCATAATATCTATTGTTTTTTCCTTTTCAACATCCAATTACCGACCAGAACAACCAATAATGGACCCAATGTATCATAGGCCAAATCTGAAGATGTATCATACCGCGCGCCAACCCTCTGCATTTCAAACATTAAATCACCATAAAATTCTGTTAATTCATATAATACTGTAACCAACACTGCTACCGATAAAACATAAGCTGAAAAATGGAAATTTGAAAGATTGATGTGTCCCCTTTTTTTCAGAATAAGAAAAATATTATAGACTATCACCGCTACCGACAATGACCCGGAAAAATGCGCCAAATCATCCCACCAGGAATATTTAGTATATAAATACATAAAATTACCGATAGCGTCTAACCATACGCTTAATGCAATTACAAATATCACAAACCAAGGCAGAGAGACTTGAAATTTTTTCTTAACATAACTATCAGCAACTACGAATGCCCCTCCGGCGAATATCGCGGTAAGCGCTAAGGCAATTCTTCGATCAAAAGCATCATAATTAACAATCAGCTCAATGCCGACCAGAACGATGAAGCTAAGTAACAAAATATTTACTAATATTTTATTTTTTTCATTCATAAATTTATTTGATTTGGCTACTGCAGTAAATCAATCCCCTGTTCCAAACCCTCCGTCGCTTTTTCTTTAATAATATTCATCGTTGACTCGTAACTGTTCTGCGATGATTTCTTCGTCTGGTCAATAATTGCTTTCGCATCATCCGGGATTATATTATTCAGCTGGCTAAATGTAATTTGGTGCTTTACCCGGTTCTCTTCCAGCAAACGATAAACATTCTCCAAATCTTTTCCCTTTATCTTTGCTTTTTCTATATAGTAATTTGCTTTAGACATCTGTTCGTTAAACCGAATAGTTGTTTCGCCGATAACTTCCGTTTTTTGCTTTTGGGCCAGCACTTCTATTTCTTCCAATCTGCGGTTAGCCAATTGTATCCTATATTCCGCTTTTTTTACAACATCAATCATAAACCATCCCCGAGCAGTCTCCCACCATGTTTTCAAAAAATAAAGCGGGCTCGATGGAACCCATTTAAGATCCGGCAGATCAACATCTACACTGACAATCGTTACATTATTTCCGTTGGTATTTGTATTGGTTTCAGGTACTGTAATCACTTCCTCATTCGTGTTTTCAGACACTGGGCGCAGCATTGCCTCCGCCTGCGTAGAATAAGGGATTACCAGTAATATGATTGCCAGGATTATTGTTTTCATTATTTTCTCGTTAGTCAGTAGCTTCAGTATATCAGATATATGTGAAAATAAAAAAACCGCCGTTTGATTCCGAGGAACCGCGGGCGGAACGAAAGAGCTACTTGATTACGACCAGTTTCCTGATCAGATAGGAGCCATTGGTTGACCTAGCCACCGCGAAGTAGACTCCACTGGGCACCTTTCTGCCGTCCGGAGCAGTACCGCACCAGGTAACCGTTGTTTGTCCTGCTGAAGGACTGGTGTTCCAGATTGTACGCCCGGCCACGTCGACGATACTGATTTCGCTCAGTGCGAGACTCGTAGCCCAAGTCATTTGCACCACGGAACTAGTGACGCTCGGCGAAAGTCTGAACCAGACACCGCTATCCAGATCGTCTTCCGGCACCGCAACTGCGCTGCCGACGTTGAAGTAAAGGTTGCCAGTGTAAATCAGTCCTGTGTAGTCGCCGTATCCACCGGCTGTCGTGAGTTTGACTCTGATAACACAGGGTGCCACTCCGATGCTGTTGACCGGGATCGTCAATGCTGTGGTATTACCATTCAATGTGTAAACCGTACTGTCACGGCTCGTTTCGGTGAGATGATACACCATTGCCTGGGTGAATTCACCAAACTCCCCGTTCGACTGGCCAAACAGACGGATTACTCCCCCGTCCAAAACGGAGTTGGTACTGCCGAAAGTGGTTTCGAGCGTTCCATTACCGTCCTGATCGACGCCGAACCGACATCCCGGACCATTGCTGATGTAGCACTGGCCGAACCCCAACGCGTTCAAGTAGTCCTCCTCGGTGAGATGCGGCATTTCCACAACGGTGAAGAGCTTGCCGAGCGCGTTGTTGTTGGCAACGATCTGCAGAGCCTGGTTGTATTCCAGAGTGTAGGAATACGCACCGTGGTTGTCCGTCCCGGCATAAGCATTTACCCTGCGGAACGGGTTCAGGTTCTGCTGTTGGACCAGGTCAAGCCTCGCCATGTTTAAATCGTGCCGGCCGAAGATGGTCAGATCCGCAATCCAGTAAGGATACGGGTTGATGTTGTCCTGATTCACTACCAGGTCACCTGTGGTTGTCAGCTTGTTGAGCACCTGGAAACCCAGGAAGTCTTGATCCGACAGAGCCAGATCAATGTTGGTGGAATTCCACTGAACCACCTGGTCATTCTGCGGAACGAAAGTCGGGCTGAAAGGATGAGAGGCAATACGGACTCCTCCTCGGGCTGAGACACTATCCGCGAACTGCTGATGCGTCCAAAGCTGGAAGCTCTGGTTCTCGCTGGCAATCTGCGAAGGCGTTCTCAAACACCGGTTGGTGATGTGGTGGATTTCGTTGTCCACCGCATTGTTGACCGTATTATCATCCGTCGACCCTTCACTGCCGGCGATCACCAGCAATTCACTATCCGACATGTCCGCCGCACGTTCTGCCATGAATCCGCATTCAAAGTCAGAGAACTCATAGCCGTGATCCGTCCACCAGTAGATGTCCAGATCCACCGCCTTTGAAGCCGAGGGAATCAGACCCCAGGAACCACCCCACTCGCCGACACTATCCGTGAAGAAAGAGTGGGCGTGGGTATTCGACGAGAACTGGTTCGAGTACAGCGGCAGCTGTTCACCCAGAATCACCTGGAAGAACTGGTTCTTCTGAACCAAATGCAAGCAGAGTTCATCCCGGAACCGTACGTACCAGCGGAACTCCATCCGGTCACCGATTGTAAATCCGGCAAAGCGCGGATCGTTCAGGTTGATCAAGGAATGCGCTTCATAAATATCATCGGTGATTTCGAACGCGCACGACGACCAAACCGGGGTCTGGTCATAGACGAACCAAACACCCGCACTGTTACGGGCGTAAAGGATCATCTCTTCCAGCCACAGCCGGTTGATGGCACCCTGGTCCTTGAACACGTAGACCGTGTGGATAATGTTATTGATCGCGGTGCGATCACGAACGATCCAGGGCATATCCCCCGCCTGGTCCTTACCGGATGTGTTGGGATGTTTCAGTCCCGAGTCAAAAGGAGTGTACTCCTTCACCTCCACCAGTTCGATTGCCTGCAGATTGGCACTCCAGAATAAGAATGCCACGAGAATCAGAATAATGCGCTTCATTTCGCTACTTCCCCTCATTTTGGGCGTTTTGTCAATGACCGTGACTCAAATCTGAGTAACCTTAGTATGTCAAACAGAGATTTATTGTCAAACAAAAAACCACCAATTTATGGTGGCCATTTTGCTTTGATTTCTACTCTCCGACTGATAATCTTCCTTCAATACTTGCTAATACTTTGTCTAAAGCCGTGAGAGTTTCAGCATCCAAATCATCTCTCATATCTTCAAATAGCAGTTTAAATTCACTAAATTTATCCAGATCAAAATCATTTTCTCCCGAGATCTGCTGATCACATTTATCTAAGCATTTAATTGCCCCCGCATAATCACCGTCGGATAAAGCACTAATTGCTAAGCCCAGTTCATAGTTAACATCCGAGATTTCGAACTGTCCGTCACCGAACTGATCATCTGGCCCTGACACATCTGGCATTGTTGGATCACCCATCATGGAATTGTATAATCAATATTTAATTCTATCGATATACTTTTTATGGTGCGCCGTGAGGGATTCGGACCCCCGACCATCAGCTTAAAAGGCTGCTGCTCTACCAACTGAGCTAACGGCGCGTATTGGTAAACAAATAATACTATGTATTCAATTTGTCAGCGGATTCACCAACTGCCTGTCCGCCATAGCATCGCTGGAAGCGATGCGTAGGAGGAAGCTAACGGCGCATGAATAACTACCTGATATTAGCAAAAAGCGCTTTAAAAAGCAAGGCTTTAAGACTAGGTTAATAAAAGGTGGAAAAAATGTAGAAAAAGAGGCTTGTTTACGCAGGATTATAGTGATAAGATGATATGGCTAAATCAAACAAATATGGCTAAACAAAACGCAGAATTAACTGAAAAAATCCCCCCACAAAACCTTGAGGCGGAGAAGGCGGTTTTGGGTTCAATGCTGATTGATAAGGATGCCATTATTAAAATTGCTGACATAATTAATCCTGATGATTTTTACCAGGACAGTCATCGTCTCATTTTTGATACCATGCTGGAGCTGTACAACCAGCGCGAGCCGATCGATATCTTAAACCTTGCCAATAGATTGAAAGAAAAGAAGCAATTGGAATCAATCGGAGGCAGGGCAAGTTTGATGAACCTAGCAAATGCTGTGCCGACCGCCAGTAACGTGGTGAATTATGCAAATATTGTCCAGAAAAAAGCGACTTTAAGAAGACTGATACAAACCGCGTCAGATATCACTAGTATGGGCTATCAGGAGACCGAAGATGTAAGCAGTGTTCTGGATAAAGCGGAACAGTCTCTTTTCAAAGTATCTCAAAAGCATCTAAGAACAAATTTTGTCCCGATCCGCAGCGCCTTAACCGAAGCATTTGATCGAATTGACGAATTACACAGAGAAGGCGGAAAACTAAAAGGGATTCCGACCGGTTTCACCCAATTGGATAATAAACTGGCCGGACTACAGAAATCCGATCTGATAATCATTGCCGCCCGACCGAGCGTCGGAAAAACTTCCTTAGCACTTGATATTGCCAGACAAGTGGCAACAAAAGCAAAAGTCGCCGTAGGCGTATTCAGTTTGGAAATGAGCAAGGAACAGCTGGTTGACCGTATGTTGTGCGCGGAAGCCAATGTTGATTTGTGGAAAATGCGTACCGGCAATCTTTCTGACCGTGAAGAAGACGACGACTTTCCGAAGATCGGTAATGCTATGGGTGTGCTTTCTGAGGCGCCGATATTTATAGATGACTCGGCAACCGCCAATGTTATGGAAATCCGAACCAAAGCACGCCGTCTGCAGTCAGAACATAACCTCGGTCTACTAGTTATCGATTACCTCCAACTTATGGAAGGAACATCTCATTCGGAAAATAGGGTCCAGGAAATATCTGAGATTACACGTTCACTAAAAGCAATCGCCCGCGAATTAAATATACCGGTTATCGCACTGTCCCAACTTTCCCGGGCAACAGAAATGCAGACCGGCGCATCTATCCCCCGCCTGGCTCATCTCAGGGAATCCGGTTCAATAGAACAAGACGCGGATGTTGTAATGTTTATTTACAGAGAAGTGATGGATAAAAACTCCGGTGCCGACATGGAAGATGATCGAAAAAATATTGCACAAGTAATCATCGCTAAACATCGAAACGGTCCGACCGGCGTGATTGAACTGTACTTTGAGGAAGAAAAAGCAAGTTTCAGAAATTTGGACAAATCATACGACAAGACCGATGCGCCAATAGAAAAAGAAACAACACCATTTTAATCAGTAACAAGAAAATATATGTCAATGTTTAATAAATTAAAAGAAGTCAAAGACCTTCGTGATCAGGCTAAACAACTGCAAAACCAGCTATCCCAGGAATCAGTAATGGCATCCGCGGAAAACGGAAAAATAAATTTGGTCATGGACGGCAATCAGACTGTTGTGTCACTTGATATCAGCCCTGATCTGCTGTCACCGGATAAAAAAGGAGATTTGGAAAAAGGACTACGTAATGCTTTTAATGATGCGATAAAAAAGATACAGAGAATAGTTGCCCAGAAAATGCAGTCAGGAAATTTCAAAATGCCCAATTTAGGATAAAACATGGGAACCCTTCCACCATCAATCCAAAATCTGATCAGTGAGTTTAACAAACTGCCGGGTATCGGACCGAAAACATCGGAACGGTTTATTTTTCATCTGCTGAAAAGACCAAAGAGCGATCTAGAACAAATGGCAAATGGTCTGAGGGATTTGAAAGATAAAATTGCCGTGTGCTCCAGCTGTTATGATTATACGGAAACATCACCCTGCAATATTTGCTCCAACCCGCAAAGAGATAAAACCACTATTTGTGTCGTTGCGGAAAGTCCCGATCTGATGGCAATTGAAAAGTCCGCTACTTACAAAGGCATCTACCATGTTTTGGGTGGTGTGATCAATCAAATAGAAGGGATTGGGCCGGATCAGCTGAAAATATCTGAACTGCAGGAAAGAATCAAAAAGAACGGCATCAAAGAAATAATTTTAGCGACAAATCCGGATATGGAAGGTGAATCAACAGCGCTATTTCTGATTCGAGTTTTAAAACCTTTGGGAATCAAAATAACCAGAATTGGTAAGGGTCTGCCGATGGGCAGCAATATTGAATACGCCGATGAAGTAACCCTGGCCAATGCAATGGAAGGAAGAGGCGAAGTAAAATAATATCATAAAACAAAAAAGCGCCCGTGAGCGCTTTTTTTAATTTCTTATTATACTATGCGGTGATTTTCTGAATCTGTAATTTAGTATACCACTGACGATGACCCTTAGTTCTGTGATAACGGGTCTTGGATTTATACTTTACTACCATCACTTTCTTCGCCTGCTTCTCTTCCAGAACTTTGCATACAACTTGCGCTCCTTTTACGTTTGGGGTTCCTAATGATATTTTCTTTCCTTCGTCATCAGAAACAAGCAACACATCTTTAAGCGTCACTTCGTCACCTTCTTTTTTGCCGAGCTTTTCGACTTTAAGAATGTCTTTTTCCTTAACTTTGTACTGTTTTCCCCCGGTTTTGATTACTGCGATCATATTTTTTTCTTTAATTAAAAATCCTCATAAGTGTAAGCTTTTCGATAGCTTCTGTCAAGACACCCGACGGCTCTTCTTTTTATAGAAAACTACCAAAGTTAAGCCCAAAATAACCATTGCAATAACCAGTACAATCAGTGAAATCAGCTTCCCTTTTGTTGATAAAAACAGGGATGTAGCCCCGAAAACACCGGTCACTATGTATAAAAAGATGACGGCCTGTCTGTGTGAAAGACCGATGTCTAAAAGCCGGAAATGTAGGTGTTTTTTGTCCCCCCAAAACGGTGAATGTTTTTCTTTGAATATTCTTCTAAAAATTACCCAGGCAACATCCAATAGTGGAAGACCCATGATCAAAAGTGCGGTGGCAATTTTTGCTCCGCTGATGATTGCTAAAACACCCAATACAAACCCGATAAAAGTAGAACCACCCTCCCCCAAAAATATGCGCGCGGGATGGAAACTGTAAACCAGAAAACCGGCTAACGCCCCGGCAAAGATTATTGAAAGCAAAGCGGTCTCCGGCTGGGCAACATCGCTAGTTAGACTGAGTGCAAATATTACAACTGCACCGATTGTGCCGATCCCTGGTACCAGTCCGTCCAGTCCGTCTAAAAATTTTGTGGTATAGACCATTACCATCAACCAAATAAATGCGATCAGATCCGCCCAAAGTGTAATTGAATAAGGAGTATCGCCGATTCTAAAAACTTCCAGTCTAATCGTATCAAGCTGTAGAGTTCCGCCGAATGGACTGGAAATATACGGAATACCGATTCCCACCGCGATCACTACCAATCCAGCCAGTACCGGCCAAATCAATTGCTGGTAGGGTTTCAGTCTGTATTTGTCGTCTAAATATCCCCCGATCATTAATAATGTTCCGGCTGTCAGAATTCCGATGATGTGTTTCTGCAACATATAACCGCCAAGTATCTGATCCGTAAAAAAAGTATAATACAGCAAAACAACCGCAAATCCGATGAATACAGCTATGCCCCCTAAAAGTGGCACGGGAGATTTTTGAATCTTTCTTTCGGGATCCGCTTCAGGATTATCTAAAATATTTTTTTTGACAGCAAAATTTCTGACGAGCGGTGTGAATAACACCACAGCCAGAAATGATAATATAAACGGAATTATATATGAAGTATAATTCATTTTTTATTTTTTCCCATGTAACTTTCTAATATCAAAATAGCCGCCTGACGGTCAATATTACCTTTCTGTTTCCTTCTACCCGGTATATCTTTCAATAAACGCTCTGCGAATTGACTGGTTAAACGTTCATCTTCCAAAACAACAGGTATGCTAATTTTTGTCATGAGTGCGTCTGCAAATCTTTTTATCTTATCAGATTGCGCATTTTCTACTCCGCTCATATTAACCGGAAAACCAATAACCACAGTTTCAATATTTTCTTTTTCAATCAAATCGCAAATACCTTGGAGGACTCCGGGGGAATTTTCCATCGTATCGCCCGGGAATATGTAATCCTGCTGCTCATCAGAAGTAGCAATACCTATTCTTTTATCGCCATAATCAATTCCCAACAGTTTTCCCATATTTATTCCTCGGTTATGATCGTGCAACCTTTTCTAGTCACCTCTACTGTATGTTCAAAATGTGCGGAAAGACTTTTATCAACAGTTGAAATCGTCCAGCGATCCTCATCCGTCTGTACTAGCTCTTCTCCGACATTCACCATCGGCTCAATAGCAATTGTCATTCCTTCTTCCAGTACAATGCCCGTTTTTGCCTTACCATAATTCGGGATTCTTGGATCCTCATGTATTTCTTTGCCCACTCCATGGCCGACCAGCTGTTTCACAACTGAAAATCCCTCACCCTCTACATACTGCTGGATAGCTGATCCGATATCACCAACTTTAGCTCCGCTTTTTACCTGCGCAATTCCTTTCCGTAATGCTTTTGCGGTGACATCCAATAATCTTTGCTTATCTTCGGAGATTTTACCCACTCCTACCGTAACAGCCGTATCAGTACACATTCCTTTATAAAACATCCCAATATCCAGTCCGATAATATCCCCTTCTTTTAGTATTGTATTCTTACTGGGAATGCCGTGCACTACTTCATTATTGATTGAGGTGCAGAGTGTTGCGGGAAACGGATTATCTTCATCCCCTTCTACTGCATAATTCAAAAAGGCCGGTTCACCGCCGGCATCACGGATAAGCTTTTCCGCCAGACTGTCCAGTTCTAAAGTTGAAATTCCGGGTTTTGTGGCAGTGGCAACTTTATTTAATATACCAGCCAGTATCTTACCGCATTCTTTCATTATTACTATTTCTTCCGGGGTTTTGATAATAATCATTGTTTTGTAAATTCGCTGTTATTTAATTTAGATACTATTTCATCTGCTACATCCTTAATTCGTTGTTCACCGTTAATCCTGATCAGCACTCCTTGATTCAGATACATATTCAGCACCGGCTCCGTATCATGATGATATATTGCTAGCCTTTCTTTTATTACCCGCTCAGTATCATCTTCACGGTGAATCAGCTGTTTTCCGCATTTATCACAGATTCCTTCTTTTTTTGGCGGATTGTATTCTACATGATAGGTCATTCCGCATGCGCAAATCCAGCGCCCGCTTATTCTTCTGACCGCTTCCGCATCAGATATAGTAATTTCCAACGCAACATCAATACTAACAATCTCATTTAGAAATTCTGCCTGCACGATATTACGGGGATAACCGTCAAAAACAAATCCAGATCGAGCATCAAGCTCCATCAGGCGTTCTGCCACCAGTTTATTGGTAATATCATCCGGCACCAGCTTTCCTTCCTTAATAAATTGCTCTACTATTTTACCCAAGTCTGTTCTTCTCTGAATATGCTGGCGATAAATATTGCCGGTGGAAATCCATGGTAAGCGAAGACCCTCGGCGATTATTTCAGCCTGCGTGCCTTTGCCTGAACCCTGAGGTCCAAATACGACGATTCTTTTTATTGTATTATTCGACAGTATCATGTACTTATTATAGATTCTCTGCACAAAAAAGAAAACCCGAGGCTATTCCTCGGTACTTTTCTTGTATCAATGCGAATCTTTATTAAAATCCTTCATAATCACGCATTACGAGTTTCGATTCTATCTGTTTAACAGTCTCCAGAACAACACTCACAACGATTAAGAGACTGGTTCCGCCAAGCACTAATGACTGTATGCCGGTTGCAGCCTGGACAACAAACGGTAAGACTGCGATCGCGCCGAGAAATAATGCACCGGTCAAGAGTATTCGATTTGAAACATACCCTAAGTATTCGGTCGTCGGTCTTCCTGGACGAATACCTGGAACAAAGCCGCCCTGCTTCTGCAGATTTTCCGATATTTGATCCGGATGGAAAATTACCGCAGTATAAAAATAAGTAAATGCCACTACAAATGTAAAATAGGTAATCCCGTAGAAAAGCTGATTGTTAAATATATTTACAACCCACTGCGCAAAATTCGCAATCCACGCGGTATCAGACCCGATAAAATACTGCGCGATTATTGGCGGAATTAATACAATGGAAATTGCAAAAATGATCGGAATAACCCCGGCCTGATTTACACGCAACGGCAGATGAGTATTAACTCCACCATATACTTTATTACCCCTGATTCGCCTAGCGTATGATACCGGGATGTTTCTCTGCCCCTCGGTAATGATAACTACACCGGTTATAGTTATTATACCAATGATTATAAATGCTAAATATGTAAATATCTGACTCGGGTCAAACACGGCAAAAGTCTGTTGAATTGACCTCGGCAAAGCGGCAATAATACCGGCAAAAATCAATACGGAAATTCCGTTTCCAATCCCCTTTTCAGTGATTAATTCTCCCAGCCACATTAACAGCATACTGCCAGCGGTAATCATAATAATCGCTGAAGCCCATTGGAATGAGGTTAAATTACCGATTATACCCTGTGCCGTAGCGCCAGCCGCTGATCCGCCTGTTCTCTGTAGTATCGTAATCGTGCTGTAAGCCTGTAAAGCAGCGAGTGGCACGGCAAGCAACCTTTGATACTGGTTTATTTTTGCCCTTCCAGCTTCTCCGTCTTTCTGCATTTCCTGCAGACGAGGGACGATCATTACCAGCAATTGGAAAATAATTGAGGCAGTGATATAAGGCCCTAGCCCAAGCATTACTACAGAAAAATTCTCCAGCGCTCCGCCGGAAAACATGTTCAATAGTCCCAACACCTGATTGGAGTTAAAAAAGTTTTTCAGATTCTCTACATCCACTCCTGGTACCGGTACATGTGCAGCAATCCTGAAAACTAAAAGAAGGCCTAAAACATATAGGATTTTATTCCGAATGTCTTTTACCTTCCATAATTGGAGCACTTTTGAAAATGCGGACATGCCTTATTTTCCTTTTTCTTTTTTTTCTTTTCTTTCTTGCTCTATTTTTTGTTGACGAGAAGGTTGTCGTTCAATCACGATTACATTACCTCCTGCTTTTTTTATAGCATCTTCAGCAGATTTTGAAAAGCGATGTGCGGAAACTGTAATTTTCTTTTTGATTGATCCGTTACTCAGTATTTTAATGCCGGGATATATTTCCGGTACCAGTTTTGCTTTCAATATCTTCGCTGGAGTAATATTTGCACCTTCTTCAAATGCGGCATTTAACTGATTCAAATTCACAATATGCATTTGCAGTTTAAAACTCTTGAATCCTCTGGTTTTAGCAACTTGTCTGATAAATGAAGGTGCTTTTTTACCATGATGAACCGCTTTGCGTCTCCCGCCTGAGCGTGATCGTTGCCCCTTCAATCCTCTACCGCCGTATGTTCCACCTTTACCAGAATCACCACGCGCTATTCTGTTGCGTTTCTTTCTGTTGGATGTTTTTAAATTTGATAATTTTAATGTCATAATATATTAAGATCTTTTTAGTTGTTCAATTTCCTCTTTTGTTCTCATTTTCTTCAATGCCTGAATAGTCGCACGAACATTACTGATCTTATTCTTAGAAGCAAGCATTTTACTGACAACGTTTTTAATTCCGGACAGCTCTAATACCGCTCTTACCGGTCCGCCGGCAATAATTCCCCTACCTTGTGTCGCAGGCTTTAATAATACCTGCGCTCCGCAGTTTTTTTCTAACATCATATGCGGAATGGAATCTTTCACTATTTTTACAGTAAATATTTCTTTCTTTGCCGAGGCAATCGCTTTATTTACAGCAGACGCGACATCCGCCCCCTTACTGACACCCATACCGACTTTTCCTTTGCGATCACCAATAACAACACATGCCCGAAAGCGCATTCTTTTTCCGCCGGCTTGTACCCTTGTTACGCGAGTGATTTCGATGACCTTTTGGTCAAATTCATCTTTTTCGCGATCGTCTTTTTTTGGAAATCTCTTTGATGTATTTTGTGCCATTTACATGTATTTTATTAGAATTTAAGTCCGCCTTCTCGGGCACCTTCCGCCACTGCTTTTATCCTACCATGATATCTGACTCCAGCTCTATCGAATACAATCTCTGTGACCTTCTTTGCTTTTGCAAGTTCAGCAATCGATTTACCGACTTCGCGGGCTACCTCAACCTTGGTCCCAGTTTGTTTATCTTTCGCAAGTTTTTGATCATCAATGCTGACGATTGTTACTCCGGCATCATCATTTATTATCTGAACATAAATATGTTTAAGACTTCTGTGCACAGCTAAACGAGGCCGTGTTGCACTACCATGAATTTTAGCTCTGGTTCGGGCTTTTCTTCTTTTTCGCGTTATTCTCTTTTGGATCAATATTTTTTTCATGATTCTCTAAACAATTAATATTCCTAATTATTATTTCTCTGAACTTTTAACCACTTTGCCCGCTTTACGGCGGATTTTCTCATCAACATACTTCATACCTTTACCTTTATAGGGTTCCGGTTTTTTTATGTCTCTGATTTCTGCCGCAGTCTGGCCAACTTTTTGCTTATCAATTCCAGAGATAGTGATTACATTTTTAACAATTTTTCCTTCAATACCTTCCGGCAGATCATAATTAACCGGGTGAGAAAAACCAACATTTAAAAGTAACTTATTCCCGGCTAGTTCCATTTTAAATCCTACTCCGTTTAACTCAAGCTGCTTCTCAAATCCATCAGTTACACCCTTTACCATGTTTGCAATCAACATTCTGTATAATCCCCAATATGCTCTGTCAGTTTTATTATCAGGATTTTTTACTGTAACTAAAATATTATTCTCCACTTTTTCAATTCTGACTCTGGAATCAACATCCTGTGTTAACTCCCCCTTCGGTCCTTTGATAGTTACTAACTTGTCTTCAAAACTGAAAGTAACATTTTCCGGGAGATTGATTGGTTGTTTACCTATTCTTGACATAATCTTGTTTAATAAATTTCACAAATTACCTCTCCGCCGATTTTTTTCTTTTTTGCGTCTATATTCGTCATTAACCCTGCAGATGTAGACAGGATAGCAATTCCTAAACCGTTCAGAACATTTGGTATCTGCTGATATTCAACATAAACACGTCGGCCGGGCTTACTTACCCTAATCAGGCTTTTAATGATTGATTCCTGGTCTGGCGTATATTTCAGCTCAATATTGATATTAGCAAAATTATCGTCAGATTTCTCAACCTTTTTTACATAACCTTCTTTTTCCAGAATTTTTGCTATCTCAAACTTAATCTTAGAAAAAGGAATTACGACTTTTTCTTTCTTTAACGGAACTGTATTCCGGATCCGTGTTAACATATCTGCAATTGGATCTGTGGTTGTCATAGAATACTAAATAATAATTACTGTTTAAATCAAATATTACCAGCTTGATTTTGTTATACCAGGGATCTCGCCTTTATTCGCTAGTTCCCGAAAACAAATTCTGCAAAGGTCGAATTTTCGCATGTAACCATGCTGTCTTCCACAACGCCAACATCTGCTTACTTTTCTAGTTGAATACTTTGGATTTACTAGAGACCTTTTGGATTTTGCAATTTGTGATTTTTTTGCCATACTTATTCCTCTTGAAAAGGTAAACCTAATAAGGTAAATAGAGCCAATCCTTCTTCTTTTGTTTTTGCTGTTGTTGAAATATTTACTTCCAGACCATGAATGGCTTCTATTTCATCTGGATGAATCTCTGGAAAAACTGTGTGTTCTACAAAGCCGATACTTAAATTTCCTTTATCACTTACTGACTTCTTTGATATTCCCCTGAAATCTCTGACACGAGGCAGACTAATGCTGATTAATTTGGTCAGAAAATCATACATTCTATCCCCTCTCAATGTCACCATAACACCGACTGTCATTCCTGCTCTGATTTTAAAATTGGAAATTGATTTTTTTGATTTTGTTAACACAGGCTTTTGCCCTGTTATACGCTCCAGTGTATTTTTAACAACATCTAAAAATTTGGCGTCATTGATTGCCCTACCAACTCCGACATTGAGTGTCACTTTGTCAATTCTCGGAACTGCCATTGCATTTTTGTATCCTAACTCTTCCATCAAAACTGGAACTATTTCTTTCTTATATTTTTCCTTTAAGCTGTTCATATTTCTACTATATTACTTCGTTACACTTTTTGCAGATTCTATTTTTTTTCTTTTCAATAAATTTATGACCTATTCTTGTCAGTTTGCTGCATTTCGGACATATTAACATTACATTTTCTTCCCGCATAGGAGCACTGAACTGTACCTTTTCACCTTTTTGACCTTCTTTCTTTGGCCTAGCATGTTTAATGCGCAGATTCAAACCTTCCACTACAACAAAACCTTCTTTAGGAAAAACCTGCATAACCTTGCCCTTTTTTGCCCGGTCTTTACCTTTTACAATTTTTACTTGATCGCCTTTTTTTACTTTCATATATTTAGTTTAAATTGTTTCCGGTGCCAATGATACTATTTTATCAAAACCTCTTGTTTTTAACTCTCTGGCCACCGGTCCAAAAATTCTGGTCCCCTTCGGCTCTTTATTGGCTTTATCTACAATTACCGCAGCATTTTCATCAAATCTTATGTATGATCCGTCTTTTCTTCTCAGTTCTTTGGCCTGACGGACGATTACTGCCTGCAGTACTTCTCCTTTTTTCACCATACCGTATGGGGTAGCAACTTTTACAGCGACAGTAATTATATCACCAATATATGCATACCGCCTCTGATTACCGCCAAGTACACGAATACACTGCAAAACTTTTGCTCCGGTATTGTCTGCTACTTTTAATCTTGTTCCAACTTGAATCATATTCTTATTTTGTAATCGGTAATTGGTAGTTCGTAATTATTTATTTTATTAATTACCAATTACGAGTTACTAATTACTTATTCTTATTAACCACTCTCCATCTTTTGTCCTTTGAAATGGGACGGCATTCAATAAATTCCACAGTATCACCCTTCTTGTATTCGTTTTTTTCGTCATGAACTTTATATTTTCTGGATACAGTGTATTGTTTCTGATATTTTTCATGCGTTTTAACCCGGTCAACACGAACAACGACTGTTTTATCCATGGCATCGCTAACAACAACCCCGACAAAATTTCTTTTGCTCGGAAGAGATTTGTTTGTTTCAACCAGTTCTTTTGTTGTAATTTCTTCGTTCATACGTGTGTTTATTTATCAGAAGTCTTAGCTTTCATTTGTTTTTGTTTGATCAAGGTCATGATATTTGAAATATTCTTTCTTTCAGTTCTGATTTCACGAACATTTTTCAATTGATCATTATTCGTTTTAAATCGCAATTCCCTCAAATGCTCTCTTGAATCTGATAAAAGCTTTTGAAGTTCGCTGTCGTTCTTTTCCTGTAATTCTTTCCATTTCATGGCTATATTCCTTCCTTAACAAGTATCTTGGTTTTTACCGGGAGTTTATGCGAAGCCAGTCTGAATGCTTCACGAGCGATTTCTTCTGTTACACCATCCATTTCAAACAATATAGTACCGCTTCTGACGGATGAAACATATCTCTGCACTGCTCCCTTGCCACCGCCCATACCGACTTCCCCGCCTTTCCCGGTTATAGGGTTGTGTGGAAATACTCTGGTCCATATTTTTCCACCGCGTTTTACTGAACGGGTCATGGCTCTTCTTGCCGATTCAATTTGTCTGTCAGAAATCCAGGAATTCTCAAGAGATTTTAAACCGTAACTCCCAAAGGCTAATTCAATTTTTCTGGAAGCCTTTCCTTTTGGATTTGGTTTATATGGTTTTCTGTATTTTAATTTCTTTGGAGTCAGCATAATTTTACTGTTCTTCTATTTAGATTCTTTATTACTATTTTTATCTTTTTCAAAAATTTCGCCTCTGTAGATCCATACTTTGATTCCGATTGCTCCGTATGTAGTTCTGGCAGTTCCTCTGGAGTAGTCAACATCCGCGCGTAAAGTATGCAGCGGTACCTTTCCTTCTGAAAGAGTCTCAGTTCTGGCTATTTCTGCACCATTTAATCTTCCGGCCATTACAATCTTTACACCTTCCGCTCCGGCACGCATAACCTGCTCTATTCCTCTCTTCATAACTCTTCTAAACGGAAGTCGTTTTTCAATTTGTGTTATTAAACCCTGCAATATCAGTTCAGCTACAATATCCGGCTTGTTAACTTCCACAATATTTATGTTCAAAGATATTTTTTGACTGCCTAAAAATTTTTGTTTGATAATTTTTTTCAAATCCTCTATTCCTGCTCCGCCTCTGCCGATTACAACACCCGGCCTGCTGGTCTGAATAATAATAGTTAATGTGCCAGATGAGCGCTCTATCTCAATTCGAGCAACACCCGCTTCACGCAATTTTTTTCTTATAAAATCCCGAATCTGGACATCTTCCTTCAAATAAACGCTATAATTCTTCTGCGCAAACCATTTTGAGCAAGACTCATTAATTATACCGATTCGAAATATTCTTGGATTAACTTTTCGTCCCATGGTTATTTATCTCCTGAATGAATAAGCATACTCTTTTTGCCCTTAAAACGGCCGCTGAACCTTTTATCTTTCCCGTCTCCTTTTTCATCCTTGTCTTTAGTATCCTGCGTTTCTTTCCTCAGTTCTTTTGCATCCACAATTTTCAAATCCTCTTTTGGAGATTTCTTATCTTTCTTCTTAAGATCAGCAGAAGCCTGTTTAGTTTTCTTTACTTCTTCTAAAACGATTAATATATGAGAAGATCTTTTTAATACTTCTGTTGCCCTGCCAAATGCTCTTGGTTTCCAGCGTTTAAGTACCGGTCCGTCGTTTACTGTAATCTCTTTAATAAACAAATTGCTTTTGTCTAATTTGAAGTTGTTTACAGCATTTGCCACAGCAGATTTCAGCAGTTTAAGCACTGGCAATGCGGATCCCTTTTGCATAAATTGAAGCTGGTGCTCCGCTTTTTCCACATCCATACCTCTTAGGACATCAACAACAAGACGCACTTTTCTTGGTGCTATTCTTAATCTGCTTAATTTTGCTCTTACTTCCATTTTCTTCAAATTTACTTATATATTTTATTTCTCTGAACCTTTGTCTGCAGGCTGTGACTCCATCTTCTTGCTTGCTGCAGCTGCCGCTTCTTGTTCTTTCTGCATTCTACCGCCATGTCTGTGGAAAGTCCTGGTTGGGGAAAATTCACCCAGCTTATGACCGACCATATTTTCAACAACATAGACTGATTTGTGTTCTCTGCCATTATGCACACCGATCGTGAAACCAACCATTTCAGGAGTGATTGTTGATGAACGGGACCATGTTTTAATAATTGTTTTATCGCCCTGCCTTAAGTTTGAAAGCTTTTTTAACAGCTTCGGGTCGGTAAATGGTCCTTTTTTTAGTGATCTTGTCATTTATTTGGTTCTCCGTTTGATAATATGCTTATCAGATTTCTTTCCTTTTCTTCTTGTTTTCTTCCCGAGTGCCGGCTTACCCCATGGGGTCTTTGGCCGTTTCAGACCGATCGGATTACGACCCTCACCACCACCGTGTGGATGATCTACCGGATTCATTACTTTTCCTCTCACAGTTGGCCGGATTCCTCTTCTTCTGGTTCTGCCCGCCTTACCCCATCGAATATGTCTGTGATCAGGGTTGGAAACCTGCCCAATAGTAGCCATACATTTGATTGAAACCAGCCTTATTTCGCCAGATGGCATTTTTAGCTGTGCTTTATCACCTTCAATCGACTGTACCATAATACCATTACCAGCGGATCTTGCTAACTCCCCTCCCTTACCAGGGGCAAGTTCAACATTACATACCATGACTCCCGGAGGAATATTTTCAATTGTGGAGCGGTTACCTACTTTCACTTCAACTTTATTTTTTGACGAAATTATTTTTGCTCCTGGTTTTAAACCTGCTGGTGCAAGAAAATAACATTTTTCACCGTCTTCGTATTGTACCAGCGCAATTCTGGCATTTCGATTTGGATCATATTCAATTGCCAAAACTTCTGCATAAACATCAAACTTTTGTCTTTTAAAATCAACTATCCGAATAAATCTTTTATTGCCGCCACCAATGTGTCTGACGGTAATTCTGCCGTGCGCATTACGTCCGCCGGACTTCTTTTTTATAATTGTCAGCTTTTTTTCTGGTTTATATTTGGTAATATCAGAAAACGAATCAACAGACGATCCCCTTCTTCCAGCACTATTAGCTTTGTATTTAGTAATTCCCATATTTTTTTATTAAACTCCTTCGAATATTTCTATTTTCTCGCCTGCTTTTAAACTGACAACTGCTTTTTTCCAATATTTTGTTGTTCCGGAATGACGACCATATTGAACCTGTCTGCCTCGTATATTGATTATTCGTACATTAATTGCGTTAACTCCGTACAGTGCTTTGATCGCTTTTCTAATTTCTACTTTATTGGCACTTGGATAAACTTCAAATACATACTGACCGAGTACACCTAGACTATTTGCTTTTTCAGTTATAATTGGTCTTACTAATACCCGATATGCATCTTTGGTATCATTACTTTTTAGTTTCTTTGGAGTACCCTTTACTGCTTCTTTTTCTTTTGCTGAAGTTTCTTTTTTTTGTTCAGATTCTTTTCCAACTGACGGCACTAACGAAGGGTCAAATGACCTTGTTTCCGGTTTTTTATTCTTTACATTAGCAACCTTACCTTTCGTTTCAGGCTTTTTCTCCAGTTTCTTTTCGGGTTTATTTTCTTCACCCTGCTTTTTGAATCGATCAAGTAATCCCATAATATTATTTCTTTACCTCATCTTTTTTGAAATATGTCTTTTGCATCTTTGCAATACTATCTTTGGCAATCAATAAATACTCGGCATTCAAAACCTGCATTATGTTTAGATTATCCGCCTGACAGGTTTCAACCATTGGCAGATTATTTGCAGATTTTGTGATTACCTTATCAGTTTCCGGTACAATTACAAGCGTCTTGTTGTTCTTCACCGGAAGTTTATTCATAATTCCAACTAAAACCTTTGTCTTTATCTCAGAAAGCTTAAGCGTATCAATCACAACCACTTTTTCATCCTGCGCTCGGTCAGATAGCACCATGAGCAGAGCTTTCTTCTTTGCCTTGCGATTCATTAGTTTTGAAAAATTCCGATCATTAGTAGGACCGAAGGTAACCCCTCCACCAATCCATAACGGTGAACGGATCGAACCATGTCTTGCTCTGCCGGTACCTTTTTGAGCCCATGGTTTACGACCTCCACCGCGGACATCACTACGTCCCTTTGTATGGGCCAGAACCTGTCTTTTATTTGCTTGCTGTCTGATTACTGCTTGCTGGACCAGTTCAGGACTAATCTTAACACCAAAAATTTGGGCTGGTAATTCAATCTCCCCGACACTATTTCCTTCTTGATTATAAACAGTTACTTTTTTCATTTCTTTTCTTCTTCTGTATTATTTTGGTTCTCGTTATCCATATTCTGGATCGGTTCCGCCTTATCAACCACAGCCTCTACAGTTTCCGGGCCTTTGACCACATCTTTTGCTTCCACATTTTCAACAACTTCTTTTTTATTCACTTCTTTTATTTCCGGCTGTTTCAAAACCATATCACCATTGCCATAGATCAAAACCAGATTATTGGTTGCTCCAGGAATTCCGCCCTTTATCGCCAACTGGTTTTTTTCTAAATCCACTGAAACAATCTCCAAATTGCTCATTGTTGCTCTTTGGTTACCCATCTGACCGGCCATTCTTTTTCCCTTCAAAACGTGTTCAGGATAGGAGCCGCCGATTGATCCAGGCATGCGCAATTGATCTTTATGACCGTGTGTTGCCTGACTGCCATGAAAACCATGCCGTTTAACTCCACCCTGGAATCCCTTACCGATTGAGATTCCTGTAACTTTTATTACATCCCCTTCCACAAATACATCCGCTAAAATCTGATTACCTCTTTTAAAATTTTCAGTATTATCCACTCTGAATTCACGCAAATGACGAAACATATCCAGATCCTTACAGTGCCCGATTTCCGGCTTTATTACATTTTTTTTCTTACCAAAACCAACCTGGACTGCATTATAACCGTCTTTCTTTTCCGTTTTGACCTGAACAACTGTGCAAGGGCCAGCTTCAACTATGGTAACAGGAATAACCGTTCCATCCTCATGGAATTTTCTCGACATTCCTATTTTTCTTCCAAGTATAAATTTCATATTTTTAATAAAAAATCGCGACTTATTAGCCACAATTCGATCACTAGCATCCAAGGCTACGCAATGTGCCCTGATATTCTATATTCTAGTTTTTTTGTGATGAATTATGACTCCGTAATAACTTTTTTGAATCTTCAATCGATATCCATGGATCTGTGCCCAGGATCATTACTGACACCCAAACAAGTTATGATTTGTTTATTTTAAAGAATTTTTGTTTTACATTTTTATTTCTACATCGACACCGGCAGGAAGATTCAAACTCATCAACGTATCGATTGTCTTTGCGGTCGGATCAATAATATCGATCAACCGCTTGTGGACTCTCATTTCATATTGTTCACGTGATGTTTTGTGAACAAATGACGATCGATTTACCGTATATTTACTCTTTTCGGTCGGTAAAGGTACAGGTCCGGATATTTTTGCCCCAGATCTTTCAGCGGTTTCAATTATCGTTCGCGTAGACTGGTCAATAATTTTGCTGTCATACGCTTTGATCTTGATTCGAATCCGCTGGACAACCTTGGTTTCGGTATCCTCGCTTGCATCTATTGGATCGTTGTTTTCTGATGTCTTCCGTTCAGTTACCATGTGAAATATTGTATATTTTAAATTTGCTTTTTAAGACAGATAAAGAGGCCCTCCTTTTACAAGGGCCCCGTTACCTATTTATTTATTTTAGTTACTACTCCAGAAGCTACAGTATGACCGCCTTCTCGTACTGCAAAGCGTTGTTTTTCCTGCAGTGCGATAGGAACAATCAGTTTGACTCCCAAAGATACTGTATCGCCCGGCATAACCATTTCAGTTCCTTCTGGGAATAGTAATTCACCAGTAACATCTGTGGTTCTAATGTAGAATTGCGGTTTGTATCCTTTTGCAAATGGAGTATGACGACCACCTTCTTCTTTGCTTAGAACATAAATCTCTGCATCAAATTCAGTATGAGGAGTAATCGTACCTGGTTTAGCCAGTACCTGACCTCTTTCAACATCATCTTTCTTGGTTCCACGGAGTAAAATTCCTGCATTATCACCAGCCTGACCCTCATCAAGTTGCTTATTGAACATTTCAATCCCAGTAACCACCGTCTTTGCTGTATCATGAATTCCGACAATTTCTACTTCATCGTTCAGATTAACCTTTCCTTTTTCAATTCTACCTGTAACTACTGTTCCTCTTCCTTCGATTGAGAAAATGTCTTCAATAGGCATAATGAAATCCTGATCGATTGCGCGTTCTGGATTTGGAATATAGCTATCAACGGCATCCAGCAATTCCTGGATTGGTTTGTTTGCTTCCGCATCATCCGGATTTTCCAGTGCTTTCAGTGCTGAACCCTTGATAATCGGGGTTGCATCACCAGGAAAATCATATTTCTTGAGCAAATCCTTGATTTCTTCTTCAACTAAATCGATGAGTTCTTTGTCATCAACTTGGTCAGTTTTATTTAAAAATACAACAATATAAGGCACACCTACCTGCCTGGCAAGTAGAATATGCTCACGTGTCTGAGGCATCGGTCCATCAGCGGCAGAAACAACCAAAATTGCACCATCCATCTGAGCTGCACCAGTAATCATATTTTTAATATAATCAGCATGTCCCGGACAATCTACGTGCGCATAGTGACGTTTGTCAGTTTCATACTCAACGTGTGATGTTGCAATGGTAATACCACGCGCCTTTTCTTCAGGTGCGTTATCAATTTGATCTACAGACTTATTTTGAGCAGTTTTTCCCTGCGAAATCAGATATTTCAAAATTGCTGCTGTAAGTGTTGTTTTTCCGTGATCGACATGTCCTATTGTACCAATATTGACATGCGGTTTTGATCTATCAAATTTTTCTGCCATGTTCTTCGTAATTTAGTTAATTCTTATTTATTTATTATTTAGCTAAAATTAGTGCTTTTAAACTCTAATCAAAGTAGTCATGATTATATCAGGCAAAAAATATTTTGGCAAGTCCTGATACGACTTATAAAATATTTTTGCTTATCTTAGCCATTATTCCAGCACAATCGGTTCTAACTTGAAATTTACCTCAGTAGTTCTCAAAGTCTTAACAATTATCTCCTGTTCAGCCGGCTTATACCCTTCTGCAATTACACTGATTGTATAAATATCTGGGGCTACTTTCAGCATTAATGGCGTAGTATTACCGACTTCTTCGCCGTCCAAATAGATAACCGCGTCAACATCATCTGGCTCTACCGAAATCGCAACAACTATTCTCCCGCGCACAATTACTTCATAAAATGATGATTCCTCAACCGTATTTACCTTATAGATCCAGATAATCATTACACAAAGCACCGAGGAAGCTACCACTAAGAACCATTTGAAGGCATTGGACATGAAATATGTGCCAAAATAATTAACTATACCCTTATTCTACTTCCTTTCTAAAGAATCTTCAATGATTGTGTTGGCAACATTCTTTGGTACTTCGGAAAAATGGGATAATTCCATTGAATAACTGGCTCTTCCCTGTGTCGCGGATCTTAAGGTAGTTGCATAACCAAACATTTCAGCTAAAGGCACGTCTGCATCAATAATTTTGATATTCTTCCGATCACGCATTTCCTTGATACTGGCCCGTTTCGAATTTAAATCTCCGATCACATCACCCATAAAATCTTCCGGTGTAATTACTTCTACTTTCATGATCGGCTCCAGCAATACAGGGTTGGCTTTTTTTATCGCATCCCGAAGACCCATAGAACCGGCTATTTTAAATGCCGCTTCCGAAGAGTCAACCTCATGATAACTCCCGTCTGTAACAGTTGCACGGATATCAACAAGCGGGTAACCGGCTAAAACGCCGTTATCCATCGCCTCTTTCATTCCTTTTTCAATCGCTGGGATATATTCAGAAGGGATGTTTCCGCCTTTTACCTTATCAACAAATTCAAATCCTTTTCCAGTTTCTAATGGCTCGACTGTCAGTACGCAATGTCCATATTGACCACGACCGCCGGACTGACGAACAAATTTTCCTTCACCATTAGCAGTGCTTTTAATAGTTTCCTTGTATGCAACCAAAGGCTTACCAACATTTGCTTCCACTTTAAACTCTCTGCGCATACGATCCACAATAACCTCCAGATGCAACTCACCCATTCCGGATATTAATGTCTGGCCGGTTTCTTCTTCCGTTTTAACGCGGAATGTTGGATCTTCTTCTGACAGACTGGCTAAGGCATGACCCAATTTATCCTGGTCAGCTTTGGTTTTCGGTTCAATCGCTACAGCAATAACCGGTTCCGGGAATACAATTCTCTCCAATATCACAGGGTTATCAATATCGCATAATGTATCTCCGGTTGTAGTATCTTTTAATCCAACCGCAGCGGCAATATCACCGCTATAGACATCTTTTACTTCTTCTCTGTTATTTGCGTGCAGTCTGATAATACGGCTGATACGTTCTTTTCTGCCTGTTGTTTGATTCATTACATATGATCCCGACTCTATTTTACCGGAATATACACGGAAAAAGGTCAGCTTGCCGACAAACGGATCAGATGCAACCTTGAAAGCCAGGGCGGCAAAAGGACCGTCATCATTTGCTCCTCTTGGTATTTGTTCTTCTGTAACCGGATCTTCTCCCATTACCGGTGGCACATCCAAAGGCGACGGCAGATAATCTACAACCGCATCCAGCAAGAACTGGACGCCTTTATTTTTCAAAGCCGATCCGACAAAAATAGGCACGATTGCGTTGGCAATTGTTCCTTTCCTTAAAGCTTTTTTCAAATCATCTACTGGAATCTCCTTACCTTCAAGATATAAACCCATCAATACATCATCATTTTCAACTATTGCTTCCACTAATTTATTTCGGAACTCCAAAGACTTTTCTTTCATATCATCAGAAATCTCAGTTTCTTCCCACTCTTTGCCCATATCATCTTTGTAAATGATCGCCTTCATTGTCAGCAGATCGATGATTCCCTTAAAATTTGATTCGGCGCCAATGGGTAATTGGGCCGGATAGGCATTTTTAGTCAAACGTTCGTGGATTGATGCCAGATCCGAATAAAAGTCAGCGCCGGTTCGATCCATTTTATTAATAAAAGCAATTCTTGGCACATTATATTTATCTGCCTGGTGCCAAACTGTTTCTGACTGCGGTTCTACTCCCGCTACACCGTCGAATACTACTACTCCCCCGTCCAGTACGCGCAGCGATCTTTGTACTTCAACGGTAAAATCAATATGACCTGGGGTATCAATAATGTTAATTTGATTTTCCTTCCAAAAACAGGTTGTTGCTGCTGCCGTGATCGTGATTCCTCTTTCCTTTTCCTGTTCCATCCAATCCATCTCAGCTTCACCTTCATGGACCTCACCAATTTTATGTTTTTTACCCGTATAATAAAGAATTCGCTCAGATACGGTAGTTTTTCCGGCATCGATATGAGCGATAATCCCAATATTTCTTGTTTTCTCCAGACTATATTCTCTCGGCATGTTTTGTTAGTAATTAGTTATTGGTAACTGGTAAATGGTAATTCATACTCGTTTACTTATTACAATTTACAAATTACGAGTTAATAAATCATTAGGCAAAATGGGCAAAAGCTCGATTGGCATCAGCCATTCTGTGCACATCTTCTTTCTTCTTAATGGCAGTGCCCTGATTTTCCGATGCTTCCATCAATTCCTGAGCCAGTTTTTCTCGCATCGGTTTGCCTTTGCGGGACTGTGCTGCACCGATTATCCAGCGGAATGCCAGTGCTTGTCGCCTGTCCCCTTTTACTTCGATCGGGATTTGATAATTAGCACCGCCGATTCTGCGGGATTTGACCTCAACTACCGGAGAAACATTTTTCATTGCCAGATTAAATATTTCCAGCGGGTCTTTTTTTGTTTTCTCGGCAATTATATCAAAACAATCATATAAAACACGTTCAGCAACTGATTTTTTACCGCGGGTCATTATCAAATTAATAAATTTAGCAATAACAATACTATTATACTTGAGATCTGGTTGGATTACGCGTTTTGGTGCTTGCTTGCCTCTCATTTCAAATTTATTTTAAATATTTTAAAATTTACTTGGTTTTCTTCTCTTTTTTTGCTCCATACATACTGCGTCCCTGTTTGCGTCCGTCTACACCCTGAGTGTCATATACTCCTCTGACTACGTGATACCGGACACCGGAAAGGTCTTTTACTCTACCACCCCTGATCATGACGATGGAGTGTTCCTGAAGATTATGGCCAATTCCCGGTATATATGCTGTCACTTCCATTCCGTTGGAAAGCCTTACCCTGGCAATTTTACGTAATGCCGAGTTTGGTTTCTTTGGCGTCATCGTAGTAACTTTGATACATATTCCCTGTTTAAAGGGAGAACCTTTACGCAATTCTGTTTTTTTCCTTTTAATCGGATTCAAAGTAGTCCCTAACGCAGGGGTTTTTGACTTCTTGGTATGTGATTTTCTAGGTTTTCTAATTAACTGGTTTATTGTCGGCATTGTTGAATAAAAAAAAATAATCTAACTATATGCTATGCCACACGGCTGAGTGTAACAAATATATATATGTAAGTCAACTCCGTTAGAGTATATTAATAACCGGGCATGGTCAACCCCTTAAATAATAAGCCCAATATTAGCGATTATGATCCGATGATATTGAAAACCCAATCAGAAATTCCCCCAAAAAGAGAGGAAAATATTGAAAAACCGAAGAAATTATCAAATATTATTAATCCCAAAAGAATCATTGGCCCATAGCGCTCAAGCGATTGTTTAAAATTGTCTGCGGAAGGTTTCAGCATCGCGAATAGCAAATGAGAGCCATCCAACGGCGGGATTGGGATCAGGTTAAAAAGCCCTAAAATCAGGTTGATTTGCACTAAAGCGGCTAAAAATATTACCAATAGATTATCTTCACTCAGGAATCCGTTAATTATTATTACCCTCAATGCGATACCAAAAAAGATAACTGCGATAAAGTTAACAAAAGGTCCTGCCAGTGAAATTAAAGCCGGGCCATATTTCTTGTATTTAAGATTATTCGGGTTAAATCCTACCGGTTTTCCCCATCCAAACCCGGCAACCAGCAACACAATAAACCCGATAAAATCCAGGTGCGACAAAGGATTAAGGGTTAATCGACCATCATATTTAGGGGTCCGATCACCTTGCAGGGTTGCCGCAAGAGCATGTGAAAACTCATGAATTGTGATGCCGAAGATTATCGCCAAAATCCAAGCTAAAAAGAGGGCGGGATTGCTGAAAAGGAGGTTTAAAATCATTTGTATTTGCGTTTATATAACAATTATGCTAATCTTGAACGGAAATTTTATATTACTAATTATAACATTATAACCGTATGGCGAAAATCTGTGAAATCTGTGGAAGAGGCGCGCTCACCGCTGCATCAAGAAGTCATTCCAATATCTCAACGAAACAAACAAGGTTTTTAAATTTACAGAATGCTGTATATAAAGGTAAAAAAGTGAGAGCCTGCACGCGCTGTATAAAAACTCAATCTAAAGTAAAAAGATAGACTGCGTCATTATCGAATCAAGTATCCCCAAGTAAACTGGGGATTTTTGATTTGCTCTAAACCGATGTCTGATTCCGGTTTTTCCGGTTAAAATAAGCTTTTGTCGCTTCAATCAGAATGATTATTACAATACTGGCAATGGCAACCACACCCCAGTCGGACCAGTTTAGCGGTACAGTTTGCATAATTTTTTGGAAAGGTCCAAAGTAAACGGCGATTAACTGTAAAATAAACCCGACTCCCACGGCAAGCAATAATGACTTATTCGAAAAAATATTCACACTGAATATCGAACGGCGAGTAGATCGGATACTGAACACATACAGCAATGTACTGATTGCAAATATGGTGAATATTAATGTGCGCGCATGCATTACATCCCAGTTATGATCCAGCAAGTACCAGAAAAAAATCAGATTGCCGATACCGGTAATGACACTGATGATTGTCGTAAGAATCTTCATCTCAAAAGTAAACAGGTTTTGCTTCTTACCAGCCGGCAGATCCTCCATTACTTCTTTTCCTCCCGGCTCCATAGTTAAAGCAATACTAGGAAAACTGTCAGTCACTAAATTTATCCAAAGAATCTGTGAAGCAACTAATGGCAGAGGAAAATTATCAACAAAGAAAGAGCTGACCGCAATTGATCCTAAAATCAGTAAGATCCCCGAAAAACTATCTGAAATAAGATAGAGAATAACTTTTTTGATATTATCAAAAATTATTCTCCCCTGCTCTACGGCTGAAACAATTGTCTTAAAGTTATCATCCAGGATTACCAAATCAGCAGTTTCTTTTGAAACATCAGATCCGGAACCCAGTGCGATTCCAATATCCGCTGCTTTAAGCGCCGGAGCATCGTTTACGCCATCACCGGTCATCGCCACCACTTCTCCCCGCTCCTGCCACGCATCGACAATCTGCAATTTGTCTTTTGGTGTCACTCTGGCATATACCGAAATATACTGAACTCTTTTCGCCAGCTGCTCGGGACTTATTTTTGCCAGTTCCGATCCTTCCATAATATTTTCCGGATTGCTTCTCAGACCCAGCTCTTTCGCAATGGCCTGCGCGGTAAGTTTATGATCACCCGTGATCATAACAATTTTAATTCCTGCCTTTTTGCAGAGTTTAATCGTTTCTTTGGCTTCGGGACGCAACGGATCTTTAATTCCGACAAAGCCCACAAACACAAACTGGTCCAGATATTTTTTAACCTGCCGGTCATTGTCCAAGTCCTTGATATCATCCGGGACTATAAGATAACCAAACGCTAAGATACGCAATCCCTTGCTGCTCATCTCCTCAAATTTCTCTTCAAACTGCTGTTGCAACTCTTCCGTCATTGGTTTAATTAACGGACCACTCTGGACTTTAGCGCACATTTTGATAATTTTTTCCGGAGCGCCTTTAAGATAAATAATGTTTTTATTTTTATTCTTGTTCTTATGCAACGTCATCATATATTTCTTGTCAGAATCAAAAGGTATTTCATCCAGGCGTGGTTCATCCTTTTCCAGATATTCGCGATAAAAATCTAGCCGTGCTCCTATCGATAGCAGAGCTTGTTCGGTCGGATTACCGATCATCTTCCACATTGAAAACTCATCTTCCGGATTTTGTATCACCGCATCGTTGCACAATGTTCCAATTTGAAATAAATATGAAAGTTCGGCCTGTTCTTTAATATTCCAGTGACTGATATTCTGATGTTCCGCTTCGAGGTCATGATTGAGCGTCACTAATTTGGAAACCCTCATATCCCCCATGGTCAGCGTGCCGGTTTTATCCGTACAGATAACTGTGGTTGAGCCGAGCGTTTCGGCGGCCACCAGTTTTTTTACTAAAGCTTTTTCTTTTAATATTCTCTGCATGCCAATTGCCAGTATTGCGGTAACGGCAATCACCAGACCCTCAGGGATAGCTGATACAGCGATTGCTACCGCTGTAGTAAAGATCTGAATAAACGGTATGCCTTCAAAGTATCCAATAATTATAATGATAACGGCAATTACAGGTACAACCGAACCGACCAGTCGGCTGAATTTATCCATTTTCTTTTGAAACGGGGTACGCTCTTCCACCGTATCCTTAATCAGCGATGCAATCTTACCAATTTCTGTTTTTATTCCCGTATGCTTGACTACTATTTCCGCCGTTCCCTGGGCTGCTATCGTACCCAGAAAAACCATATTTTTCTGCTCACCCAGCACTGCCTCTTTTTCTATTGCTTCTGTCTCCTTTTTCACCGAAACCGATTCGCCGGTCAGACTCGCCTCATTGGTATAAAAATCTTTTTCAAATATTATCCTTCCGTCTGCGGGGATTTTATCTCCGGATTTAAGTAAAACAATATCACCGGGCACCAGCTCTTCCGCTTTAACCTCCTTTTCCTGGTTTCCCCTTCTTACCCTGGCATAGAATGTAATCACCTTTTTCAGTTTTTCCATCGCCTTATTTGCTTTGTATTCCTGTACATACCCGACAACAACATTTACCAGCACTGCCGCCAGAATTACATACATGTCTACAAAATCTTTCAGGAAAAAACTAATCAGGGCTGCGCCTAACAGGACATAGACCAGTGAATTTCTAAACTGGGACAAAAATAAAAATATCCGAGAAGCTTTTTTCTCTTCGGGTAGTTTATTTAAACCATTATCACGTAATCGATCTTGAGCATCAGTATTTGATAAACCATTTTTGGTTGTCGTCAGTGATACTAAAGCATCTTCGACGGACAAATTGTAAATCTTTTGATCAGCCATAATGTTCTTATATCTTTAAATCAACTGGGGTTCTTCTCGTATTATACTTAAGAAACTTTTCTGTTATTAATCAATTTTTTCTTTAACTTTCTTTACTACATCATTCAAACGCCAACTTGCTTTGACTAAATATTCACAGTTCGGATCATCTTGCAGCTCGCGCTTTTTCTCTTCATAATCCAGGTTAGTTAAAATTATGACAGGAACATTTTTTCCCCATTCATCTTTACGTATTTTATCCAATACTTTCAGACCCATTACTTTTGGCATTAATAAATCAAGCAGTATGATATCCGGGCGTTCTTTAAATGCCAGATCAATCCCCTCCTGACCGTCTTTTGCCGGAATTGCAATATAGCCGGCCTTGATCATTTCTCTGCATAAAATATTCCGCAAATTTTCTTCATCTTCAACCACAAGCACTTTTTTATTTTCGTTCATAGATTTAAATATTAATAATGGTTTTAACTATTTGAACTACATCTTCTAGCTTATGATTAGATTTGACCAGATATTCGTCAACTTTTAAATTTACTAATTCATCTTTTTCAGTTTTACTGTCAAGATTAGTCAAGACAATAATATGGGCATTTTTCCCCCATGCATCTGCGCGCAATTCCTTACATACTTGTTGTCCGGCCATCTTTGGCATTATCAAATCAAGTATTATCAGATCCGGGTGTCTACTGAGTGCCAAATCCAGCCCTTGCTTTCCGTCTTTGGCTTCCATTACTTCGCATTTTAAATCATGTACCGCGTTTACAATTACTTTTCTAACTGACTCTTCATCTTCAATGACGAGTATTTTTTTAAAATTATTTGGCATTATTTATGAATTTAATTCATCTTTAATTTTATTCACAACATCCTCTAACTTCCAGTCAGATTTGACTAAAATATCATACACGCCTCGATCAATTGCTTCTGCCGTCTTTTCTGCATCACTTAAATTTGTGAGTATTATTGCCTTAGCACCACTTCCCCATTCGTCTTTCCTTAACTTCTTGATCATAGTCATCCCATCCATTATCGGCATAACAATATCGACAAGCATCAGGTTCGGATGTTCCTTAAGCGCAATCTCTAAACCTTCTTTACCGTCCTGAGCCTGGAAAACCTGATAACCCTCGGCGATTAGCTTATTACCTAGGGCAAAACGCAGGGAAGTATCATCTTCTACAATCAGAATGCTTTCTTTTGGATCGTCCTCAATTCTCATAGTTTTTTGCGTCATTTTATTCAATTTAATAATTATATTACCATTATAGCTTTGATTACTATTTTCTCAAAAACAGGTAACTATCTTTAAAGTAATACACCGTTTTCTTGCCGATTAACATGAATTTAATATTAAAGTATTAACTTATTTCTTTGGTTCCCTTTTTTTTCTTCATTCCTTCAAATGGTAGCGTGACATAAAACTTGGTTCCTTTTTTCTCCTCTGACTCAAACCAGGTTTTGCCGCCGGAATGATCAACAATTGATTTAACAATATATAAGCCGAGACCTGTGCCCTCCGTATCTTTCTCTTTCACATTATCTGCTCTGAATAATTTGGTGAATATCTTATCCTGCTGGTGTTTTGGAATTCCCATTCCATTATCCAAAATAGAAATTAGTATTTCTTTTTTCTTCCTTTTTTGACTTATACTAATACCGACTGTTCCGTTCTTCTTTGTATATTTTACAGCATTCGATAAAATATTCTGAATCACCATACGAATCAGTTTTTTATCCAACATCATTTCCGGAATTGTTTCATCATATTTCTGTGTGAATTTTATTTTTTTTGCTTCAATTTGCGGTTTCATTTCATTTGTCACACTTTTAGCAATATTAATAATCCTTGTTTTCTCCGGATCAACAGCAAAAGTACCTAATTCCAGTCTGGAGACATTTAGCAGCGCATTAACCAGTTCCACCATCCTCTGACTGCCTTTATATACTTCCATTTGATACTCTCTCTGCCCTTTATTGAGTTCACCCACATCACCATCCAATAGCATTTCGGAATACCAATTGATAGCAGAAAGCGGCGTACGCAGTTGGTGTGATGCTAAAGAAACAAATTCTGTTTTTGCCAGGTCAATTTCTTTTTCTTTGCTGATATCATGCTCAATACCAACATAAAAAATTATGTTTCGCTTGCTATCAAAAATCGGCGAAATACTCGCCAAAGCTGTATATTGCTTGCCGTCCTTTCTCCTATTTTTTATTTCACCATAAAATACTTTCTTTCTAATTTTAATGGTATTCCAAAGTTTTTTATAATACTCCACTGGCATTAATCCACCCCACAGATCCTTTGCACCAGCTTTTTTTCCGATAATTTCTTTTGAATGAAAACCAGTAATATGCTCCGCGGCTTTGTTGACATAGACAATTGTTCCATCGGGATCAGTAATTACAATGTGGTCTGAAGCACCATCTACTGCAAGTTGGAATTTATGTAAATCTCTCTCCACCTGGCGCTGTTTCGTAACTTCTGAGACCATGATTAAATCCGCAATAATTTTTCCTTCATTACTCCGGATTACTGCGGAAGATACTTGTCCAATATGCATATTGCCTTTTTTATCCAAAAAATAAAGGTCGTATGGTTTTATTCCTTTTCCATGCATTCTTTGAACAAATTTTTTCATCATCTCGATCTTACTGCCGCGGGTCAAAAAAGGTATTTTCCTGACATTACTTCCGATTATTTCCTTCGGTTTGTAGCCTAGCCAGTCATAAAGCCTGTTGTTAACATCAATTATTATTCCGCTTTTATCAATAATGATTGTTGCCACAGGTGATAATTCAAAAATTGTCCGATACATATTATCAATTTGTTGCTTTATTTCTTGCTCTATTTTTTTGTTTTTGTTCTTCATACTACTAAATTAAAAACCAGCGAGTCCGACTCGTTGGATAATAATAAATCCTTAACTTTTCTTGTTTCATCAATGTATGTATTTTTGTTTTAGTATTCTTATTGTACACTATTTTTCAATAAATGTCAACCTAATAATTGACATAAAATTTAACATATGATAACTTACCATCAAATGAAATCTACCTATTCAACAATTAATTGGTGGAATTTGAATCGCCTCTAGAAAGCTGATATATTTCTGTTTATTATCCGCTTTCACAGGCGGTTTTTTAATTATATAAATATGCTTCATTATTTCAAAAATTTAGGAACATTATTCTGGCGTAAATCAATTTGCCACGGAGATTAATTAATATTAATAAAATTACTATGGAAAAAATATCATTGTTGGAAAAGGAAATACCAACCCACTACTATAATATCCTGGCGGATCTTCCTGAACCACCTTCCCCTCCTCTGAACCCGGAGACTAATGAACCGATCGGTCCGGAAATGCTGGAACCATTATTTCCCAAAGCGCTGATAGAACAGGAGGTAAGCCGGGAAAAAAGAATCGAGATTCCTGATGAAGTAATGGAGATATACAAAAAATACCGCGCCACACCGCTTTATCGGGCAAGCAGGCTGGAAAAAATACTGGGAACACCCGCTAAAATCTATTATAAATACGAGGGTGCTTCCCTGACCGGTAGTCATAAGTTGAATACCGCGCTGCCGCAGGCTTATTACAATAAGCAGGAGGGCATCAAAACACTCACAACAGAAACCGGAGCCGGTCAATGGGGAATGGCGCTCTCGCTGGCTGCAAAGTTCTTTGACCTGAAATGCCTAATCTTCTATGTCCGCCTGCATTACCAGCAAAAACCTTACCGAGTCAGTTTTATGAGAATGTTTGACGCGGAAGTATTACCCTCTCCCAGTAATCAAACTATGGTCGGCAGAAAATTCCTGGCAGAAGACCCAAATCACCCCGGCAGTCTCGGCATTGCGATCAGTGAGGCTATGGAAAAGGTTACGGACGGATCAATCAAATATTCTCTGGGTAGTGTATTGAATCATGTACTCCTCCATCAGACAATCATCGGACAGGAGGCAAAACTACAGCTGGAAAAAGACGATGCATACCCCGATGTGATCTACAGCTGTTTCGGCGGAGGAAGTAACTTGGCCGGAATCAGTTTTCCTTTTCTAGAAGATGTGCTAACCGGAAAGAAAAAAGTCAGGGTCGTTGCCGTAGAACCGGATACCTGCCCTTCACTGACCAAAGGAGAATACAAGTATGACTTCGGCGATACTGCAAAAACTACTCCTCTGTTTAAAATGTATTCCTTGGGGGCGGACTTCATACCGCCGAAAATACAGGCGGGCGGTCTGCGATACCACGGTGCCTCACCGCTGGTCAGTCATCTAGTCGACAAGGGGTATATCGAAACGATATCCGCAAATCAAACTGATGTAATGGAAGCAGCTAAACTGTTCACCCAAACCGAAGGCATCCTTCCCGCCCCTGAATCCGCGCACGCGATTAAAGGAGCGATTGATGAAGCAATTCGATGTAAGAAAGAAGGGATTAAAGAAACAATTCTGATCAATATCAGCGGACACGGATTCCTAGATCTAGGAGGATATGAGGAATTCCTGGATGGCAAGCTGGAGGTTAGGTAATTTCAGCAAAAAGAGAAGGCGGACTCGCCTTCTCTTTATTATTGATAAAATTTGGTATAAAACGATTAAATCAACTTAGCTGCTATTTTTTTATATAAAAATCTTTTTGCTGTTTCAACTACCAAGAGATAGCCAAGCAAAATTGCAAAAATAGATGTAAATATTGGGAAACTGATCGGAACAAAATCAAAGAATTTGCCAATTGGAGAAAATGGAATAATCCAGGCAACAGTAAGTAACAAAAGCGTATTAATAATAAGAATTTTCGATGGCTTGCTTTTGAAAAATGGGGTTTTCTTTGTCCGGATTAAATATATCACCAAAATTTGCGTTGCCAATGATTCCAGAAACCAGCCGGTCTGGAACTGATGCTCAGTTAAACTAAAGCCAAAATATAAAATACCAAAAGTAGCAAAATCAAAAATAGAACTGATCGGACCAAAAATTAATATATATTTTCTCAATAGTTTGATATTCCAGCGTGGTGGTTTTTTTACATCCTCAGCATCAACATTATCTGTTGGTAAAGAAATCTGCGACATATCATAGATAAAGTTGTTCAATAGTATCTGTTTGGGTAGCATCGGCAGAAAAGGTAAAAAGGCGGATGCGCCCATCATAGAAAACATGTTACCAAAATTTGAAGAAAGACCCATGGTCACATATTTTAAGGTATTTTGAAATGTTTTTCTCCCTTCAATTACACCATCATGAAGCACTTCCAGTTTTTTATCCATCAGAATAATATCAGCCGTATCTTTAGCGACCTCAACCGCATTATTTACGGAAATACCGACATCCGCCGCCTTCAGTGCCGGAGCGTCATTAATACCGTCACCTAAATATCCGACTGCGTTACCAGATTTTCTTAATGAAGAAATTATCCTCTCTTTCTGCTCCGGAGTTATGCGCCCAAAAATTGTCGTTTGCTTTACTACAGCCCGCAACTGACCGTCGGACATCCCGGCGATCTGACTGCCAATCAGTGTGCCTTTGACCTGCAGATTTATATCACGGCAAATTTTCTGAGTAAGCAATTCACTATCCCCGGTCAGAATCTTTATTTCAATTCCGGAATCCTCGAGTTGCCCAATGGCATGAATTACACCTTCCTTTGGTGGATCAAGAAAAGCCATAAAACCCATAAAAATCATATTTTGTTCGTCAGCAACATTATAGATTATGTCATCACGGTCCAATTCTTTGATCGCCAAGGCGAGTACACGAAATCCGTCATTACTAAGTGCTTCGTATTGGTCTGACAGTGTTTTTACCGTATCACTTTTAAAAGCAAAGCTACCTTTTTCATCGTGACAACTTTTACATACTTGAAAAATGCTTTCCGGAGCCCCCTTTGTTATCAGTATTTTTTTCCCAGCATCATCCACAACAATCGAATCCCGGCGGCGCGTAAAATCAAATGGTACTTCATCAATTTTTTTAAATCTGGAAATATCCAGTTTTTTGTACTCAGCAATAGCATTATCCATCGGGTTCACAACACCGGTATGCAGACTGCTGTTGATATACGAATAAAGATAAACCGCATCGGACTCATTGCCGTGAAAATCCACATGTTTAACCAGTGTAATTTTATTCTGGGTCAGAGTTCCTGTTTTGTCTGTACATAGAATATTCATACTGCCAAAATCCTGTATTGCAGAAAGGTTTTTTACAATAACATGTTTCTTGGCCATTTTTATCGACCCGCGGGAAAGTGATACCGAAAGAATCACCGGCAATAATTCCGGCGTGAGCCCGATGGCAATAGCAATAGCAAAAAGGAATGAGTTAAAAATTCCGCGTCCCATCAGTGTATTAATAATCAGCACCAAACCGACTAATACAAAATTCACCTTCATTACAAAATAGCTGAATTGCCGGATCCCCTTTTCAAACTCCGTGTCGTCGGACCTATCGCTCAATTGTTTGATGATTTTTCCGTACTCGGTATTGTGACCTGTTCGCAATACTTCTACCGTACCATAACCGGTTACGGTATTGGTACCCATGAAAATTATATTTTTATTTTCTGGAGTAAAATTGATTTTGTCATAGTCAAAACTTTCGGTTACAAACTTTTCTACAGGAAATGACTCCCCTGTTAGTGCCGATTGATTGATGAAAAAATCTTTAGCTTCCAGGACGACTGAGTCAGCCGGAGTTACATCACCGGCAGTTAGACAGATTATGTCTCCGGGAACGATATTTTTAAAAGATACTTCAACTTTTTTTCCGTCACGAATAGCGGTAACTGTAGTCAATACTTTTTGTACTAGCTTTTCTACTGCTTTTTCCGATCGATAGGAATTGGCAAAATCAAGTATAGCAGATAGAAAAACCATAAAGATGATGATTATGGCATTGGTTCTCTGTCCAAGGAAAAAAGAAATTATCGAAACAACAATTAGAATTATTAATAACGGGCTGTTGAATTTTTTTAAAAAAACCACAAAGGGACCAATTTTCTTTTTCCCGTTGATGGCATTTTCTCCAAATTCCCCTAATCTTCTCTCCGCCTCAACTGAGGTTAACCCTAATAATTTATCAGTTTTTATAACTTTTTCCATAGTCATATTTTATCACACTAAAAACTATATTAACAATAATACTAAACAAAAAAACCGGGATTAATCCGGCCTTACAGGGCCCCCAAAAAATCGCGAAGCGGTTTTTGGGAAAGCATCAAACATTGGAAAATATTACCGAGCAAATCAGGAGCACACCCGGGCAGTTGCGTAGCAACTGCATCGGGGAGCACGGATTTGCGAGGAAAGGGGCACAGACCCGAAACCAAAAACAACCAAGCTTGCTTGGTTGTGACAAGTGAAGGGTCTGATGACCCGTGGTCGGGGTGAGAGGATTTGCCCGCCCAAGGCGGGTCCGCCTCTGGCGGAAACCTCAAGAGTGTTTTCTCTTCAAAAATCTTACTGGTCGGGGTGGGGAGATTTGAACTCCCGATCTCATGCACCCCGTGCATGCGCCTTAAGCCACTAGGCCACACCCCGTTAGAAATTATTAATATTAACAAAACAGAAGCCCTACCCTTAGGACTAGATAATCGCACTGGCTCCGGATAGGAACGTGGGTACCCGCAACTATATTCCACGGAACATAGCGATCTAGGGTTCCCGATGCGATAATCCTGTAGAACCGGATTAAACTAGAACCTAATAGTAGAGCAATTTAAGTATACTTTTTGAAATGTGCTTTGGCAAGTCAAAAATATGTTGTAATAAAAAAAGGCCCGTTGCGTTTGCAAACGAGGCCTTAAGTTAGGTCAAATTGGTGCTGTGGTTTTCCCATTCAATTTTGAGGAAGACCATCCCGCATCCCGTATCAGCCAGTTCATACCGGCAATGATTCGGTTCCGGATTCACACCCAAAGAACGATCTGTGTCACCAACCACCCTGGTGCTGATTTCCTGTCCGGAGCTTCCGTCCGGAATAGGTTCAGTGCTGTTGCTTGTCACAAAACACCTCCTTGGAAAGAAATCAGTCTTCTTTCTCCTGCTCGTCCTCCGTAGGAGTGTTCGGCAAGCCGGGAATCCCGACAAAATAAGGCCGATACTTTCTCCTTGGAGTGCTGGTTACAGAGCCATGAAAAGTGGGTTTGATTTCTGCTTGCTTATCGCGGAAATCCGACTCATTCCCATTAGAGGCATCTTTGTTCTTCGGCATTTCTTACTCCTCCACTTGGTTTAGGGTTGACCGCTAGTGACCCGGGTATAATGTACAATAATCAAAAAAACCATCTTGCCGATGGTCTGGATAAATATATTTTAGAAATACACTAATCAGCCATCAGCTCAATGGGTAAAATAACCAAAAAAGAAACTCCAATTGCTGGAAGCAACGGTTTTTCGGTTATCTGAGCTGAGGTTAATTGAATATTTCATGGGATTATTGGTATGAATAATAACATATCGATTTTTTGTGTCAAATATGGCTGAGTAATCCGTAACTGGTAGACTCGTAATTCGTAAACTGAACTCAGAACTTATTATTTATTACAAATTACTATTTACCAATTACCAAATAAAAAAAGCCCTTGATTACAAGAATCTCAGGCTGAAAGAGCGATTTGGAAACGGACTACATGTCCATGTGTCCGCCGGGATGATAATCGGGAGTCGCATACTGGACATCACCGATTTCCACAAAATAGACAATGGGTTTGTCGGGGCAACAGCAGGTGTAGGGGGTCAGCTCGCAGTCAACACACCGAGACTCGCCGTCATTAATGGTCACACCATTGAGGCAAACCAGCCCAGTGCGCAGTTCTCTCGCCGGACCCCAATTGGGCTCCACCGTGTATCCCCCGCCGGTCATGTCGAACTCGCCAGCGAACTCGATCACATAAACCTCTGGCATATCCGGGCAACAGCAGTTATTGGGATGCAGACCGCATCCCGCGCACTGGTACTGACCGGTCTCGGTCAGTATAACGCCGTCCGGACACCGGATGTCCTGTACCTGGTCAAAGACAGTGGCAGCTTGCGAATCCATGCTGTTCCTTTCCGGTTTGAAACGGTTCTTGTGGTTACATAACGGCAACCTAGGCAAACAGATCGTTCAGAGTGTCAATACCCGGACAGTGGCAGACGCATAAATCGATCCGCGTCCGGCAGTCCACACAGCGGTACACGCCGTCATCCTCAAGACGGGCACGACCCTGGCTTCCGTCCTTCTTCTGGAAATCAATTTCCGGCAACTTCTGAGTCATCACACATCCTCCATGGAGTTACCAACATCATCTTGGCTGGTGATTCTCTGACGGGAATCGACTCGACAAACGCAATTGGTCAGAGAGAGTTTGCAGTGTTTACACCTCCATCTCTGGGTGGCAGGATCGAAGTAAGCCCCAAACGGCGCGTCTGGCTGATGCCCTCCGCTAGAAGCAGAGGGCACGAGGTAATTATGTCCTCTGTAGACCATTCCTTTTCCCTTCAGGTTGAAGTTCACATCCTGAACTGCGGATATTGTGAATATTGCATCGGGAAATCATTATTCCCATTATCTTAATGTACAAAATCGAGTTTTATGGCTCGTAAAGATACTTAATAAGCACCCTTACCAACCATCAAACAAAGAACCGGCGAGATGAGGCCGGTTGTAAAATTTTAATACCAAACCTCTCATCAATGGCAGATGATAATCGTAATCAGTTTAATAATTAGGTTTGATTTGTAGTTCATGGATTTTAAAAAACTAGCCTCTCGGCTAGTTTAATTAATGTGAATTAATGCAAAACTAGCCAGAGATTCTGGTAATAATCAGGTTAATAATGGAAATTGTTTTTTGCATATTGTTGATTGGAATATTATGCCAGTATGAATCTGCTGTCAAGCTATTTTTCCATTTCTTTCAGTTCATCGTCATCATAGATCGCCGAAAAATCCAGTTTCTTGTAGTTAAATAATTCGTCCTCATTGAAAAAACGATAAACTTCTTTACTGGCTGATTCAGGCGAGTCCGAGGCGTGGATAATATTATGGCCTTTGCTCATTGAAAGGTCACCTCGAATGCTTCCTGCATCCGCTTCTCTTCCGGAAGTCGGTCCGACGATCAAACGGATGGCATTAATTGCACCGAAGCCCTCCAGCACCATCACAACTACGGGGGAAGACTGCATAAATTTTTTTAAATCTTCAAAAAAAGGTTTGTCTTGGTGATGTTCATAGTGAACTGCGATCAAAGCATCATCTATTGAGATCATTTTCATTCCAACAATTTTTAATCCTTTTCTCTCAAAACGTGTAACAACCTCTCCTAGCAGATTCCTTTGCAGGGTATCAGGTTTTATGATAATTAGCGATCTTTGTTTCATTGTTGAATATTCCCTTTTTTCTTAAGTAAGTCTTGAACCTTTTCGACTATTTCTGTCGGTGTATGGTTTGCTTTTACAAAATAGTCATCCGCTCCCAGATCTTTTCCTTTTTGGATATCCTGGTCCTGGCCGAGATTTGTTAACAAAATAACCGGAACATCTTTAATATTTTCGTCTTTGCGAATCTCCTTTAAAGTAGCAAATCCGTCCAGTTTCGGCATGATAATGTCCAGTAATATCATATCCGGTTTTGCATTTCGCGCAGCTTTCAGTCCGTCAGAACCGTTTTCCGCAGTTTCTATTTCAAACCCTTCTCTGGTAAATTTTGCGGTATACATCTCCAGTAACATTTTATCGTCTTCAATTAGGAGGATTTTTTGCTTGCTCATAATGTTATTTGGATTGTGATTATTAGTTTTATTAATTATCTCCCTCTCTTACCTATAACACAAATATATAAAATCTGCAATATACTGTTAAAATTCCGCCCATTTTTTATACCAATCATTATTTTTTTCATAATTATGGGCAACCTGGAAAAGTATGCTTTCTGCGAATGGTTTTGCCATAAATTGCAGACCGATTGGCAGGCCGCCTGCAAATCCGCAAGGTACGGATATGGCCGGGATACCGCTGATATTTGCCGATACGGTAAATATGTCAGAGAGGTACATTGTTAATGGATCATTTACCATTTCACCTATACCAAAAGCAGTTGTGGGAGTAGTTGGAGTAACCAGAACATCAACTTCATTAAACACTTCAGCAAAGTCATTTTTTACCAGTTCACGTATTTTCTGGGCACGGCGGTAGTATGCATCATAGAACCCGCTGGAAAGACTAAAGGTACCGATCATTATTCTGCGTTTGACTTCATCACCGAATCCATTGGCCCGGGATTTGCTGTAAACTGAAAATAAATCTTTTACGTTTTTATCATCCTGGATGATTGAATATCCATAACGGATGCCGTCATACCGTGACAAGTTGGAACTGGCTTCGGCCGGAAGAATAATATAATAAACCGCCAATGCAAAATCGGTATAGGGAAGGCTCACCTCTTTGATGCTGGCTCCCATTTCTTCTAGCTGTTTTATTGAATCACGAACACCTTTTTCTACATCCTGATTAATCCCCCCGACAAAATATTCTTTCGGGATGCCGATTCTTAAACCTTTAATATCTTTTGAAAGGTATTTTGTAAAATCTTCATATGGAACGTGAGCAGTCGTAGAATCATGCGGATCTTGTCCGGCAATTGCATTTAAAACTATTGCTGAATCTTCTACCGTCCTTGTAATCGGCCCGATCTGATCTAAAGACGAGGCTAAAGCAATCAACCCGTAGCGTGATACTCTCCCGTAGGTCGGTTTTAATCCCACCACACCGCAAAACGCCGCCGGCTGTCTGGTTGATCCGCCGGTATCCGAACCCAATGCATAGACACACTCCTTCGCTGCCACAGCAGCAGCCGAGCCGCCGGATGAACCTCCCGGAACTTTTTCCAAATTCCATGGATTTTTTGTGATTTGAAATGCCGAATTTTCCGTTGAAGAACCCATAGCGAACTCATCCAAATTTGTTTTACCTAAAAGTACCATGCCGGCTTTATTTAACTTTGCTGCCACAGTAGAATCATACATGGACTGGTATTTTTTCAGAATTTTTGATCCGGCTGTAGCTCGCGTTCCGACCGCTAGCATATTATCTTTCAGTGCCGCCGGTATGCCTAAAAGCGGAGAGTCATATTGTTTATCTTTTATTTTTTTATCTGCCAGATTTGAGCTTTTTATTGCCAGATCTCTTGTCACTTCAAGATATGCTGATATTTTCGGTTCTGCTTTTTCAATATTTCCCAGATATTCCTGTGTTAACTCAAAAGAAGAAATCTTCCGATCTCGAATTTTTTCAGATACCTCTTTCAGTGACAAATCAGATAGTTTCATTTTTGTTCAGTATTGTCTTAACCTTGATGTGGCCGTTTTTTTGATCCGGCGCCTGCCCGATTAACGCTTCCTGATTTTTTGACTCTACCACAATATCATTTCTTAAAATATTTTCATTGTCCGATATTACGATCTTCTCGCCCTTTTCAACCGTAACCTTATTCAATATATTTATATAATCTAAAATTGAGGTGATTTGTTTTTGAAATCTACTCACCTCTTCGGCAGTCAAATCGATCCGAGCAAGCTTTGCTAAATGTTCAACTTCTTCTTTTGTCAGATTCATAATTTTTTTATTTTATCACTATTTACTCCAGCATGGCAAGAAATTCCGGTTCAGAAACAGCAGTAATACCAAGTTTTTTCGCTTTTTCATACTTTGAACCAGGATTATCACCATAGATCAAATAATCCGTCTGCTTACTAACCGAACTGGACACCTTACCTCCTGCCACTCTGATTTTTTCTTTTATTTCCTCCCGGGAAAGCGAGTTGAGCGTGCCGGTAACAACAAAGCTCTTTCCTGTAATTGCCGTATGTTTTCTGGATACTGGATTAATCAGTTTTACACCTCTTTCAAGCAGTCCATTGATTATATCTAAATTATTTTGATCCTTAAAATATTTTACAATTGAATCCGCCATTACTCCGCCGATATCATGAATATTGCTTAAGTCATCCTGATTTACTTTTTTCAATTTATCAATGTTACCAAAACTATCCGCCAAATCAATTGCAGTTTCTTCTCCGATATGGCGGATGCCCAAGGCATAAATAAAACGGGCCAGTGTAATGTTTTTCGAATTATTAATCGCTTTAATAGTATTTTCCGCTGATTTTTCCGCAAACCTTTCCAATGATTTTAATTCATCAAATGTTAAATCAAAAATATCTACAACATTTTTTATCAGATTGTTTTCAAATAAACTGTCAATTATTTTTGGACCCAATCCTTCAATATCAAACGCCTTTTTGGAAACAAAATGGTAAATACTTTCCCTTTGTACGGCAAAGCAATTTTTGTTAGTACAATAATGCGCGACCTCCCCCTCTTTACGCAGTACCTTTGATCCGCACATCGGGCAGATCTTTGGCATGACAAATTTTTTTTCTTTTCCGGTTCGCATTTTCGGCAGGACTTCGACAATGTCAGGAATTATATCGCCCGCTTTTTGAATAATCACAGTATCGCCGATCTTCAAACCGAGCCTTTCAATTTCATCCTCATTATGCAGTGTTGCTCTCGAAACTGTACTGCCCGCAACTCTAACCGGCGTAAGATGTGCAACGGGAGTCAGCGCCCCTGTCCGCCCGATTTGCACCTGGATATCTTCGACGATCGTCACGGCCTGTTCGCTGGGAAACTTGTATGCGACAGCACCGCGCGGAGCCTTTCCGACCACACCTAATCTCTGATAAATATTCAGATCATTGATATTGATTACAATTCCGTCGATCCAAAATGGAAGTTGTTTCCTTTTCTTGCTGATATTCCGGTAAAATTCCTCAACAGCAGACAAATCATCACAAAAACTATTCAGCGAATCATTATTTTCTTCCCCCGCCCTGAAACCTAGGCGCTGAAGAATTTTATGAGCCTCCTTATGTGTTTTCTGGCCAAGATCAGTGACAAGGTCATACGCCATAAAGCTTAACCTGCGCGATCCGGCAATATTAGAATCCAATTGGCGGATTGAGCCCGCGGCCGCATTACGGGGATTGGCAAATTCCGACTCACCTTTTTTTACCTGCTCCTGATTCAGTTTTTGAAAATCAGCCGTCGCCATGAATACTTCACCCCGCACGATTATTTCTTTTTTTGCCTGCAGACTGACTTTTTTATCCAATGAATCAATGTTGATCCGCAAAGGTATTGATTGAATGGTTTTAATATTTTGAGTTACATCTTCCCCTACTCTGCCGTCTCCCCTTGTCGAACCCTGCTTCAGTAGGCCATTACTGTACTTCAATGAAAGTGCCAAGCCGTCCATTTTGACTTCGGTATAATAATTTATTTTACTTGTTGACGGTAAAAGTTTTTTATTTCTCTCCTCCCATTCCAGAAGCTCCTCTTTGGAAAAAATATCATTAAGTGACAGCATTCTTGTCGCGTGCTGAACTTTACTGAATTTATCCAGTGGCTTTCCACCTACTCTCTGTGTTGGTGAATCAGGTGTTAAATATTCAGGAAACGCTTTTTCAAGGAGTTCTAATTCGTGTTTTAAAGAATCCAAAGCCGCATCAGAAATCACCGGTTTATCTAAAACATGATATAGATACCGGTGATGGTTGATTTCTTCTTTCAATTTTTCGATGCGCGATTTTGCTTCTTTTTTATTCATTTTACCAAAAAATATCTTTGTTCGGATTTTATCCTTGTGGGATTGGCGAACCATTACAGCTCTGATAGCCGGGAGGAGTATCTGATATTTCAAACCAGTCTATAAAAACATCACTGTTTGTTGCGGATAGTTTAATTTCGTAACCTGATTCCAGGAATATATGACTTGGGAATGTACATTCTACAAATGCATTTTCAGGAACATTTGCAGATCCCCACAAATCATTTGATACAAATGTTTCAGTTAATACCCCCACTTCATCATATACCTCTGCTTTAACAATATTTCCAGCATCGTTGGTGAACCCAACTCGCGCAGAAAGATAGTAAGGACCAGAACTGACACCAGCTGGCACCTCATATTTTATCCACCGATCACTGTTTAATAAGCATGAGCCCCAACCGTTAGCACGGTTAAACTCCTTATCCCATGCTTCAGGCGGGAAAATTGTTTCGTTATTATACTTGAAACATTCTGCTAAAGGTGTTTCCAAATCTCCAAATGAAGCAGGTGTCCAACCAAGTTCAATACAAGCTCCTAATGGATTACAAGCAACATCATTGCATGAGCAGGCTGAAGCTGTTTCAACTCTCGGTATTCCATCTTCCGCCTGTATCCGTAGCGGAGTAAAATCGGAATCACATCTTTCCGACACTCCCGGCGGGATGCCATTAGAAAACTGGTACCAGTCCAGATTTACAGTATTTTTCTCATCACCATCCCCATATTCAAATAATATTTTATCATTTGGCTTCAAATGCAATTTTGTTTGTGAAACACAAGTTTTGTATTCCGTCACCGCCGGGTTAGCCATCGTGGCAAACAAATCTTTCACATTGATTGTCTGGCAGGGATCAACCAAACCACAAGTGCCATCTTCAATAGTAACCTTTAATAATTCTGAATTCTGGTTTGAATTATATAGAGCCCTCAATGATACGTAGTAATCTCCCTCATCAAATGGTAAATCATCAGCTTCGATATTCTTTTTGATCTGTGCTTTTTCTTGAGTTCCAGAACACGCCCCTGGAAGATAATATAATTGGCATGAACCCCAGCCGCTTGCGGAAATATCATTCCCTATATCAGCAGTTATGTTTTTGTCACAATACAACCAAGGCCTCCAATATTCCGCTGTGAAATTTAATCCTTCCCCAGGATAATCATCCTGGCAACCCGTATACGAACCGCGGCAAGTGTCATAGTCAGAACAAAGATCCGGAAGAGAGATACAGTCGCACGAATCACCCGAAGTAATCCCCCGCTCAATTTCAATCGGCCCTGATGTCTGATAGTTTGTTTCCGGCGCTTTATTTATCTGTTCCTGAGAAAAAAGAACATAATCAAACAACCCAGAAATCGGAATCTTCCACGGCATGGATGCATTGAGTGCCTGCTGAGTACGCCCGTAATTGCCGATCGTTTTTATTTTGACTCTCGACGGAATATTCACAAATTGACCCGCGGAATCAAGCGCTTTCACTTCAATGTCGTCAATATTTGTATAAAGTGCTTTAATCCTGACTTGGAAATTGGTTAGTACCGGAGTTACCGGCAGAACCAGATCAACGAGCGTACATTGAACAAATGATGTCGTAGGACAAAGTGACGAAAATAATAACCCTCCCGAAGGATCATCGCTGTATACAAGCCCGTCACTGGCAATCAATACCTTTTCCACGTTTTCAAAAGAATCCCCCGCTAAATTCCACCCCGTCCAGCTGACCTCAACCCATTCTGAACCAGTCCCATAACCGGCATTATAATTTGTTTTACTTGTTGATACCGGGTTATTATCCCACGATAAATACAAATATTTGATTTGGTTATTCTGGTCGGGAATATCTGGATTATATAAATCTATCTGTTTTGACTCGTCCTGCACAAGTGAAAACTTATTGCTAATTTCCTCACTGGTCGTTCCTAATTCATCAAAGTCAACATTTAATCCGGGTGTTGAAAAAGTTTTTGAAACTGCTTTGATATCATTAATTGTATTATCAAGTGTCTTATCAGCATCATTCCGATTTGATTTAACAATATGTAAAGCTTTTTCCAGTCCGCTTTCTGCGGCGTATGTAGCCGATATAGAGTTTTCAATATTTTCTGCCGATCTGATTTGACTGATAATCAGCGTTGCAAATCCAACTCCGGCCGCCGTAATACTGGCCATAATCAATAAAGAAAATAGCAAAGCCTGTCCGGGTCTGCCTTTGGATCTGAGGATACGATTACCTAAATTTTTAAAAGTATATATCATTTATCTTCGGAAAATCATTGAAGTTACAGTAGTTTGAAGATTTACCTCTTCCCCCTCTATCCCCTCACCCACTTTACTGTTCATAACAATTGTTACCATCGGCTGGACGTCCGGTATTGCACACAGATTATCAGTACAAATTTCCGGATAACAATCAGAATCAACCGAACAACCCGTTGGTATTGAAAAAGGGTCGGAATGCGGAAAGATGTACAAAGATAACAATGAAATTCTGACTTTTTCCGGAGTAACCACTTGCCAGTTAATTTCCGCTGAACAACGATTTCGGTAAAAAGAACTGTTGGAACAAACTTCTATTTCTTCACTAGCTGAATCATACCGATAAATCACTTGCTTATTCTCCTGATCCTTTGTGGCCAATATATTTACAGGTCCGGCAGATATATCAATGTTTATGCACTCGCCAAATACCCCATTGCAATCTGCATCGCTAATACAAGAAGTATAGTTAATTCCCTCTTCGTCAGTTCCCCCCTCGCAATGGCCCCGATAAAAATCATAATCAATAGTGCCTACCTGCGCCTCCCGGGCAATTGACTCCATAACAAATCTGGCATCACTCTGTACTACCTGGAGATTGCGCACTTGCCTCTGAACATTCGTAACGGTCACAAATAAATCAACAGCCATCAGTGCTGTCATTGAAAACACAGCTAAAACCACCACCATTTCCATCAAAGAAAATCCCGGCGCGGATTGATTCAGTATTTTTCTAGCAATCTTTTTGATCATCCTGATTAATCTATTATTGCCAATTACCTATTACAAATTACCAATTACTTATATACTACTTCCAATTATACAAATGATCCTCAAGAGTTACACTGTTAGTTGTATTAGTTGATCCTCTTTCTTGCCACACAACGTTTATTAACACCTGCACGCCAACTTTTATTTCATCAGCAAGGCAAACTGCTTCTTCTCGATAATTTTCTACTGCTCCATCTGACTTCTGACATATTGATTTTATTATAATCGTCCTAGAAAAAGGTGTTGCTAGAGTTACATCAATCGTTTCCCCTGATAACTTGTGCCGGTATATTCCATTTTCCAGATAAATTCGGCATCTTTCACTAGTGATACACGGGTCCGCGGTCGTATCTTCACCGTTGGAGTCCAAACTCCAGGACGCCGGTGTCACATTGGGATTGAATCTGGCCAAATAAACATAACTTGGAGTTACATCATTTAAACCAGTGTCCCAAGCCGTAAAATCTAATGAATTAGATTCAATTTTTAACCAGTTGTTGTACCTTTGTTGCTTGACTACTTCCATACCTTCGCGGGCAAGATTACCGGCGATCGTCTGCATTTCGCTCGCTGTACCTCCCCTGATCGTAGCCATGGTCAGAACCAGTGTGCTGATTACCCCAACTAGAATGATACTGATGGCAACCACCAGTTCTATCAGACTCTGTCCCTTATTATTTTTTGTGATTCGTTTGATAATCATATATTACAGATTCTGTAATAAACACCCAGGGTTTGCTGACTCACTTACCTCACCTGAAACACCATTAATCATAACCATACGACATTTGTGGGTAGTTTTGTGCTCAAGCAATATTTTTATTGTTTGTTCATAATAAATTACCGGATCATCTATATGTAAAACAAAAAATGGTGTTGGTTTTGGGGGACGGAAAGAAACATCAATTCCATTAAAATCAGCATCGGGACATAGTGAATCCCCGGGAGAATTTATCCAGGAACACTTTATTAGATAGTCTTTTATCCTAACGTTATTGGGTAAAGAGTAATTTTCTTTTCCATCCAATGGAATATCAGTCCCTGCATTAAACTTTCCCGTTATACCTCCGATATCAGCAAAAAGTGTATAAGTTGTCGGACACTCCATTAATGTTGATTCATGACATCTGGCAGAACTATCATCAACAAGCTTGTCTAATACTATACCAAACCCCCCGATCGGAACCAAACCGCAAGTTCCATTTGGAGGGATTAAACTTTCGCATTCAGTATCATTCGTACAGGACAGTAAATTTCGATCTCCGCCTTTGCAGACTTTTACTACCTGACCGGACATTCCCAAATTCTGGACTTCACGAAAATTATTAACCAATTCCACCGCACCGGTTCTTAAGTCATCCATTTTCTGACCTTGTCGGAAGTTGTTCACCACCACCACGGAGATGATTACAAAAATTGATATGGAAATCAGTAATTCCAGTAATGTGTAACCGTTTCTTTTTTTCAGACTGAAATACTTCATCGTATTTTTTAGTAAATAGTATACCAGTCAATAATCTGATCCCCAAACAACAACACTATGAGCGTTGCTAATGTTAGGAATATTCCCAAGGGCACAGAGTCCTGCCATTTCTTTTTTTTGGATGCCAGCAACCCAACAGATATGATTGCACCGCTGATATATGTTATGACAAGTAGAGGTAGAATTTTGGGCCACCCCACCATGAACCCGCACATCAATCCCAGTCTTAAATCCCCCCCACCGATCCATTTTCCCTTGGAAATTACGAACTGCAGTAGGAAAAAACTCAACCCTATTATACCACCAATCAGGATATTCGTCAGTGAAAATCCAAGCATTAATGATCCGATAAACCCAATAATAATCGCTGGGATTGAAACAGAATCCAGTATCAGATAGTAGAGCAAATCGTAAACAAATATAATAATCAGAAATACAGAATACAGCGCATATAGAAAAAATTCCAAGGTCAGACCGAATTTTAGATACAGCACAAGAAATACCAATCCAGTCGCAAGCTCAACCAAAGGATACTGCTTGGAAATGCTTTTTTTGCAATAACGGCATTTCCCGCGCAAAAACACAAAACTGAAAACAGGGACCAGATCCAAAACTGATAATGATTTTTTACAATGCGTACAAAAAGACCTTCCTTTCAGAAAGCTTTTTTTGTGTTTCATCCGATAGATCACGACATTTAAAAAACTGCCAATGATCAGACCGAAAACTAATGCAATTACTTCGAACATTATTTTTTATTTACAGTTTGAAATTTTTTATTTATCCCGGGGTCATTTTTAGGATTTCGGATAAGCTTCGGGAAAATGCCACTTAAAGCCATCTGAGCAGTTCTGACAATGATTTCAAAATCAGTCACCAGTGAAAAATTCTCAACATATTTTTCATCCAATTCCAACATATTAGCAAATGAATGATCGCCGGGGTTCACCTGCCATAATCCGGTAATCCCCGGCCTGGCTTTCATACGTATTTCCCATTTTTGATAGAGGTCCGGTTGAACCTGTAATTTACTGAAATCAACATCACTAGTTGGCAGCGGGCGAGGGCCGACCAAACTCATCTCCCCTTTTAAAACATTAAATATTTGTGGAATTTCATCTAACCCGGTACCTCGGAGTGATCGTCCGACATTAGTTTGCCGAGGATCTGTTGCCATTTTAAACAAAAAACCGGACGCTTCATTTTTGGATTGCAATGCGGTTTGTTGCTTGTCAGCACCCACGATCATCGTTCTGAATTTATACATCATAAACGGCTTGTTATTTCTGCCATACCTCTTCTGTCTGTAAAACACGGGCCCTTTAGAATCAAATTTAATTATCATCCCTATTACAATACTAAAAAGCACCGCTGGTATAAGCAACATCAGAGCAACAACAAGATCAAAAATGTATTTTAACAGGTTGCGAAAGAATTGCATGAAAAATAAAATTAACCTTTATTTTAAGCCCAGTTTCTGGTATAATAATACCATTATTCCAGTTAAATGTAAATTATTTTTATGGGTAGATTAGTCATAAATACATTATTTGTTGGCGGTAGGCAAACGCTTACAAAATAATCTTCTTTTTTCTGTCTCGATAATAACACACATGATTTTAACTAAAAAATATGAAAATTCTTTTAAACAGTAGGGCCGACCTAAACAGTAAACCGGGCGGTGATACCCTGCAAATAAATAAAACTGCAGAATATCTGAGAAAGCTGGATGTGGCTGTTGATATTTCAACGGAAATGCAGCCGGATTTGTCGAAATACGATATTGTGCATCTTTTTAATATTACCCGACCGCATGAAACGTATGCCCAGTTTCAAAATGCTCAAAATCAAAATAAGCCGGTTGTACTTACTCCCCTCTATCAAAATTTTGACGAGTGGGACCGTAAAGGCAGATATGGATTACAAAGTATTTTCATGAAGTTAATTCCGGATAAAAATAGTAAAGAACTATTTAAGCTATCATTGAGAGCAATAACAAATATTCATTTATATCAACAATACTTCTATCAACTTATCAATGGTTATGTACAGCAACAGCAAAAAGTACTGAATAATGTTAATGCCCTGCTTCTAAACTCCACACTGGAAATGAATCTACTGGAAAATGATTTAGGAATACATAATAAATATTTTATTGTACCAAATGGAATTGACGCGGATTTTGCAGATGTTAATCCGGATTTATTCAGACAAAAATATGGTATTCAAGATTTTGTGCTCTGTGTTGCCAACTTCTCCAGCATTAAGAACCATATTAAATCACTCAAAGCATTAAAAAATACCGGCATAAAATTAGTACTGATTGGAAAACCACAGAAAAATCACAGAAAATATTTTCGACATATTAATAAAACAGCAAACAATAATTCAAATATTTTACTGATTACCGATGCTTCAAAAGATTTGATAAAATCAGCCTATGCATCCGCCAAGGTGCATGTATTACCCAGCTGGTTCGAAACATGCGGATTAGTCAGTTTAGAAGCGGGGCTGGCAGGTTGTAATGTTGTAAGCACTGACCGGGGTTACGCAAAAGAGTATTTAGGCAATTTCGCAAAATACTGTGATCCGGCAGATGTTAGCTCAATAAAAAACTCCGTGCTTGATGCATTAAAATCTCCAAAATCAGATAATCTAAAGAATCATATATTAGCAAACTTCTCCTGGGGAAAAACCGCTCAAAAAACACTGGTGGTTTATCAAAACATTATCAATGCAACTGGTAAATAAAAACTCATATACAATTTTGTTTGGCATTAGTGCAATAATCGCAGTTACTCTTTTAGGCTGGTCCAGCCGTGCTGTATGGGGTTTGGCGATTATTGAAATAATTATACTTTCAGTTTTTTTACTAACCATTTCCCGTACAAAAAGTGAAAAGGTTAAACTTCCAATAACCCTGAGTGCATTTATTTTTTTCCTTGTCCTCTCAACTGTTTTTTCCGTCTATAAGTACAATAGCATTTTGGATTTGGTAATGTACACGCTGTTCATTGTTGCATTTTGGCTGGTTGCAAAATTTATCAGGAATGGCAATCAGATTAAAATTATTATAACTGTGCTATCATCGGTAGCACTTATTTCTGCGATCAGCGGAATTGTAAATTTCTTTCAGCTTCGTGATATCAGCCTGGGCGTTGCTTCTTTTTTCGGGTGGCGTAATATTTTTGCCGGATTTATCTTGCTTACTCTGCCAATTACATTAACCCAATTCCTTGTTGAAAAAGGAAAAAGTAAAAATATTTTTTTTGGTGTAGCCACAATCTTATTAACTGTCAATTTGTATTTCACATTTTCCCAGGCCAGTTGGATTGCAATGGCGTTTGTTCTCCTCATGCTAATTTGGTTTTTAAGAAAATTGCCGGCCAAACAACTTATTATCAGACTTTCCGTCGTAATTTTAATTTCAGTAATTTTAGTGACAGCTCTATTACAGCTCCATGCTCCTTTAAGCAGTGAATCCATTCAGGATGCAAATGTAATCCAGTCTGTTGCAGTCGGTAATCGGATTGATTATTGGAGAACCAGCTTGGAGATGTTTACTAACTATCCATGGGCAGGCGTTGGAATCGGCAATTTTGAAACCATCTATACCCACTACCAGCAGAACGTTTGGTCCTTCTCAGTTTCCCCGCATAATAGTCTGCTACTTTTCCTGACCGAACTGGGAGTATTTGGACTAATTGCATTCCTTGCTTTCCTTTTTGCTGTTGCTCGAAAAGCAAAGATATTGCTCAAAAATTACAGACCTGATGATAAGTCAATATATTATTATGCCGTTGGGATATTTGGAGGAATTGTCGCATCTTTTGGGCACAGCTTAACTGATGTTGACTGGGAAGTTCCTTCATTATTGTTACTTTGGTTTATTGAGGCTGGATTGATCTATGCTTTAGCGAATACTTCTTTCGGAAAAGATATAGAGCCATCTGAAGACAGGAAAGGCAATGTAAAAACGCAGATATTATTTTTTATCTCCTCACTTGTTTTCGGTTATCTGATTATTGTGCCGACAATAACTGATTTATGGAACAAAAAAGTCGATATTGCACAAAATGAATTTGGCGATAATATTAATTCGATCGCAATGTTGAAAAAAGCAATTGCCATCAACCCAATTAATGCAGATTTATACAAAAATCTTGCTGAAAGTTACCAAATCAGTTTACTGGATCATAGAGGTATACGAGAAGAAAATCAATACAACATTATTAAATATGCTAGAGAAGCAGTCAGACTTGACCCGCTCTCCGCAAAAAGACATGAAGCATTGGGTTATGCATTAAATTTCGTGAGTTCCGGTGAAGATGAAGAAATTATGGAAGCGGAAATTGAATTACAAAAAGCTATGGTCTATGACCCCAATACAATATACCAATACCAACTGCTTGGATTTATACTTCAGCGTCAGAAAAAATATAATCAAGCTATTGAAATCTTGGATGTCGCACTAAAACTTTATAATGATGAAACTGTGATTAAAATGCATGCTGATCAGAATCAGCTACTAGGACAGATAGAGTCTATTAGAAAACTGCGTGAAACAATTGTCACACAGCAAGTAGTAGAATAGTTTATTCTAAAATCTATTCTATAAATATGGAGCAATCAGCTCCTGATTTTTTTTATAATATTTATCCGCAAAATCCGTGTTCCCAAGAGAATTCTCAACTTCCGATAACCTATAATAAACATCTGCAATCGATAGTGTTAAATACCTTTTTACATCAAATGTAATACCAAAAGTGTTCGGATCGGCAAACAATTCTATCGCTTTTAAATATTTTAATTTTGCTTCAGGCACGTTGCCCGCCGTCTCCAAGCCCATACCCCAGAAAAAATAAGCCGATGCATAATTGGGACTTTTTATGGTTGCTTGCCGAAAGGATTGATCCATAATCTCGAACTTGTTGGCATCGATCATCCCCCACTCCCGCATCAACTCACCCATTTTATAATCATAATTAGTGCTGACCGGATTTTTTTGTTTGATTATATTTAACTCCGCTTCGGCGTGGGAAAAAATGTTTTCTTTTTTTTCTAAATCATTTTGGTTTGATGCCAGTTTAATCAGTAAATCAACATACCGAAAACGATATAATATTTCTCCTGAACTATTTTCAACAAAAGGAACTATACCTGCATGCAAGTCTTGTGTTTCATAATAGGCAAACCGGTCAGTTATATCTATGCTCATCATTTGCTTCAATTTACTGTCAGCAATAATTGGCCGTACAATAATTACTCCGATCAAAACGACAAATACAATTCCAAATAAACTGTTCCATCTTCTGTTGCCTTTAACAATCCCGTTCTCTTCCGAATCAATATTTTTATTACCAAAGTAAATTGTGATAAAAATAAGCGATATGTATAACCAGAAATATACACTGAGCACCGTGACAGAAAAACTGAACATACCCTGGACTAAATATGCAAACATTCCTGTTATTAATGCTAATATGATGATTGATTCTTTGTTATTTCGTTTCAGAAGAAAATACCTAATTGCCTGATAAAATGTGTAAATAAGAACTGCAAGATATACCAACAAACCAATCAAACCGGCAGTTAACGCCTGATCCATAAATTCGTTGTGTACACGATCAGCAAAAACATTATAAGAACTATAAACTCCCTGCAAGGGGTTATAATAGCGAATTAAAACATCTTCCTGCATTTCCAAACCATATCCCGTTAAAGGCTTTTCTTTTATTGCTTGCGTAGCCTGCTCTGCCCATAGCACTCTTAATGCCCCCGAACCTGTCTGATAATCAACAACTGTTTTAAATAAACCGGTGCCGATAAATAGACCACCGCTAACAACCAGTAAAACTATCAATGAATATAGCAATTTCCTCTTTTTTTGTTTTATCAAAACCAAAATCACTGCAAAAATAGTCGCTCCAATAAAAGCAATCCACGCACCTCTGGTATAGGTAAAATACAGGACCACTATTTGTAGCAGTGCCAATATTATTACTGCCCATCTTTTAATCTTGGATGTAGTAAAAAATATTAAAGCGATTGTTAATGGGATTATCATTACCAAATACGCACCTAAAAAGCTCGGGTGACCAAGCGTTGAAGCAACGCCTTTGTCAAAGACCGTATACATAAATAAATTTAAACCAACATGTTCCAAAAACCCAAAAATACTGACTAAAACTGATCCGGCGACAATCCAATAAATCAGATTTACTACATAATGTTTTTTAGTAATGAGAGTTAATGTAACAAAAGCAAATGACAGGTAAAATAGATATTGCATTAACCCCTGTAACCTCCCTGATCCGAAGAAACTAAGATATGGTGATTCTGAAAATATCGTAGCTAGTGTTAATACAAAGCAATATGAACATAATAATATGATTATCCGTTTGTATTTTTGGAATAATGCTTTAAAACTGAAACTATTAGTAAAAAAAATGACGGATAGTATTGCTAGTATCCCGAGCTGAAAAATCCTTGTTTTATTAAAAGTGAATTCCGTATTTGTTGTAGTATTGATAAAAAGTGGTAATGCTATAATCAAAACTGCCAACAAACACATTAGAATTTTTCTGATATTCATAATCCTATTATATAGGATAATGCTCACAAATACTAAGCCCCGAAAACCAAAAGAACCCACTGTTTAGAACAGTAGGTTCTTTATGAAATATTTCGAAATATTTCTAACGACTATATCAGACCTGAATCACTTCCTGTGTGTGCACCTGCCCCTAATGCTCCAGATGCAGCTTCAGTACTGAAGTAGATGCTATAGCCGGTTGTTGTACCTGTATAACCATAATTGCATCGATCTGTTTCACCAAGGGTACAAGCCGCAGATGCTTTCGCAACTGATGGATCATAGACGTTATCAACACCAGAAAGATAAGTTGTAATTCCTGATGCAGTGCTAAGTGTATCTAATGAATCGACTGGTACTACAGTTGCTGATACAGGATATACACTCTTTGCGTTATAATAAAGTTCCAATCCTGTTTGGACTTGCCTTACATCAGCAATTCTCTTGGCGTCTCGTGAACTTGTTCTTGCGCTGTTCAATGCTACTACCGCGATTGTGGCCAGAAGACCAATAATTGCGATAACAACTAACAACTCAATCAATGTAAAACCTTTTTTGTTTCTCATTTGTTTGTTCACCTCCCTTCCTTTCTTTTTGATTTTATTAATCTAATAAAACCTTTATATATTAATATATTACTATAATTTTGCAGTTTTGTCAAAATTATCGATATTTGACTGATACTCATCTATTATAGCAGAATTTTTATCAATTGTAAATAGAGAAAGCAAAAATACTCTAAATTGCCGATGATAAGCTATATAGTGGCAATAATATTGATACAACCAGTACCGCGACTGCTCCGCCCAATAATACGATAATCAAAGGCTCAATCAGGCTGACCATATTGGCTACCAAGTTTTCCACTTCTTTGGCATAAAAGTCGGCGAGTTTTGCCAGAATTTTATCCAGCCGTCCGGTCTGCTCCCCGACACTCATCATCTGGGAAAGCATGATTGGCACTTCCTTATGTTTCAAAAACACCGTGGATACTGAATTTCCGTCTTCTACCTCTTTAATAGTTTCTAATGTAATCTCTTTATAGGTGTGATTACCGATAACATCAGCGACAATTCCGAGCGCCCTGGATAAGGGGATACCGCTTGTGATCAGGTTGGAAAAACTGCGGGCAAATCTGGTAATATAGATTTTCTTATAAATATTGCCGAAGACAGGAACATTCAGTTTTGCTTTATCAATAATGCTCTTGCCTTTTGCTGTCCGATAAATAACACGATACGCAAATATTCCTCCGACAGAAATAATAATCAAAGTCCACCAGTAAGTTTTGAGAAAATCACTGGTTGCAATCAGCATTTTAGTCGCCCAAGGTAATTCTGCTCCTGCCTCCTCCAGCACCGCTGTCAACTGCGGAATAACGAAAATCATCATTACTACACCGACCACCAACAAAGCGCCTAAAATAAATAACGGGTAAATCATCGCACCTTTGATTTTTGATGTGAGATCGTAATCCTTTTCTTTCTGGTCCGCAAGATAGTTTAATGTTTCATCCAGCTTACCGGTTGTTTCGCCTGATTTGATCATGTAAACGAAAAAATCGTCAAATACCTGGGGGTATCTTCCTAACGTATCCGACAACCTTGCACCGCCGTCCACTTCATCCGCAATTTCCGATACGATAATTTTAAAAGTAATATTATCTGTCTGTTTTGTCAGAATAGTCAAAGCCTTCACGATCGGAACGGTGGCAGAAATCATTACGGCTAACTGCCTGGCAAAAATTACCACTTCTTTTCTCGGGACTCTGTTCAGAAAACCCAGGCTAGATTGGAAAAGCGTCCGTTTTCTGCGTTCACTTAAAGAAAGGACGATTAATTCCTTATCTTTCAACATATCTACAGCCACTACTTCCGATGAAGCCTCGACTGCTCCGGTAACGGAGTTTCCTTCTAAATCCTTCGCTTTATAATCGTATACTGCCATATTTATATTGGTTATCTTTGCACAAACATTTGGAAATTATTTTTATCAACAGCGTATTGCATGGCACTATCCGCCAGTATTTCACCGGTTCGAACCAGTTCCGCCAGCGACCGGTCTAGGGAAATCATACCGTCCTCTCTGGAAGTCTGGAGCACGTTATTTAGCTGTAGCAGATTGCCTTCTCTGATAACAGATCTGACCGGCGGTGTCGGTATCAGCACTTCCGCCACCAAGATTCTCCCGCCACCGACCCTCGGCATCAATCTCTGTACAATAATTCCTGCCAGCACTTCAGAAAGTTGTACTCTTGCCTGATGCTGTTCCGGCGCATCGAAACTATTAATCAGTTTTTCTATTGTCTTGATTGAAGAGTCCGTATCCATACCGGCAAATACCAGCCTTCCTCCTTCCGCAAGATCAAATACGCTTTTTACGACATTCTTGTGTTTCAGGTCACTTACCACAATTACATCGACATCTTCCTGAAAAGCGGACTGCAGGGCCTTTTCAAACGAATGGGTATCCCTTCCGACCTCCCTCTGTTCCACTATACACCGGTTATCCATGAAAACATACTCAATCGGCTTCTCAATCGTCAGAATATGCTCATCTCTAGTGTTGTTTATTTCATTCAAAATCGCCGCAAGTGTAGATGTACGACCTGATCCAAAAGGTCCACAAACGATAACCAGTCCTTTGTTCAGTTTAGTAACTTGCTCAACCGCGCGGGGCAACCCGAGCTCTGCAAGTGTTTTGATATCCGAATTTATCAGCCGGAGCGATGCAGATAAATATCCCTCCTGATAAAAAAGATTAACTTTAAAACGGATCCGATTTTGAAAATTGTATGAAAAAATTATCTCTCTTTCCTTTTCGAGCTCCGCCCTCTGCTTTTCATCCAATAAAAAAAGTGTCAGTTTCTCTAAAAATTCCGGAGTGATCACCTGTTCCTCACGCAACGGGGTCAATTCCCCGTCTATTCTGACCGTAGGAACATTGCCGACAGACAGATGAAGATCAGAGGCATTATATTCTGCCACTGATGTTAAAATCCTGTTTATTTCTATCTGTTCGTTTGTTCTAAGGGTGGGGTCTGGTTGTTGCAAGAATTTTAGACTTTAAGAATTTTCTTTATTTTGGCAATGACTTCATTAGGCATAAAATGCGCTTTGATCAGATAATCAACCGCACCCAAGGCCATTCCTCGGTCAACATCCTTTTTTTGTCCTAAATTCGTCAGAAGGATAACCGGGATATCGGCCGTCGCCGGGTTCTTTTTCAACTTCTTCAGCACTTCAAAACCATCCATTCTCGGTAAAAGTATATCCAGAAGTATCAAATCCGGCATTTCATCGGTAGCTGTTTTTAATCCGTCCTCACCGTTTTCCGCCAGTTTCACTTCAAAATTTTCCAAATTTAGTTTAGAAACATACATTCCCGCCAAAAAAGAATCGTCCTCCACTAAAACAATTTTCTTTTTACTAGATTCATCGCCGGATATTTGCATATTTTTTCTATTAATTTATTCTAATTTATAAATTATTATTCCCTGGTAACATTCCAAACTTCCTGGATCGTTGTTTTTCCCTGCAGTGCTTTAATAATACCATCCTCTTTCATTGAAATCATCCCCTGTTTCTTAAACTCAGCTTTTATTTCATCCGTATTGCTTCCCGCCATAATTATTTTTTCCAACTGTTCATTTATTTCCAGAACTTCGGATATCGCCACACGACTCTTATAACCCGTATGCTCACACCGGGCGCACCCTTGTCCTTTATAAAATTTCAGCGGTCGTGCAATAATTAAATCTTTCGGAATAGCTGACTTAGGAATTTTTTCCAATTCTGACCAGATTTCATTTTCAAATGCTTCCGGAACATTCATCTCAGTCGGGCAATAATTGCAGATTTTCCGGACAAGCCGCTGGGCAATAATAACATTTGTCGATGATGCTACAAGAAAAGGTTCAATCTTCATATCAATCAATCTCGGCACAGCGCCGAAAGCGTCATTCGTATGTAATGTGGACAAAACAATATGTCCGGTCAAACTGGCATGCACAGCAAGTTCCGCCGTCTCATTGTCACGGATTTCTCCGACCATGATAACATCAGGATCCTGACGTAAAATTGCCCTCAGTCCCCTGGCAAAGGTCAGTCCAACTTCCGCATTAATCTGGGACTGGTTAATTCCGGCCAAATAGTATTCTACCGGGTCTTCTAATGTTACAATATTCACTCCCTCCTGATTCATAACTGTCAGAATTGAATACAGGGTTGTCGATTTTCCGGAACCGGTCGGACCGGTTACCAGAAACATTCCGTGGCTTTTAATAATGTTTTCCCTCATTACTTCCGCGTTTCTGCCGTCAAAACCCAAATCTTCAAGCTTCTTACTGCCTTCAGTTGTATCCAGAATACGCATAACTACCTTTTCGTAGTTGATGAGTGGCAGTGTTGATACACGATAGTCAATATCCTTGCCGTCAATATTCATGCGGAAACGACCGTCCTGCGGAATGCGTGTTTCGTCAATTTTTAAATTTGATAATACTTTAATACGGGCCACTACTGAAGGATGGACGTGTTTAGGTAGAATCAACGAAGTGTGCAGCACCCCGTCAATACGGTAACGTACACGGGTTTCATTACCCACCGGCTCAATATGCACGTCAGATGCCCTACCCTCTACGGCGTGCCGTAAAATTACTGAAACCATCTTAGAAACCGGCGCCTTTTTAATAACTTCTTCCAGCCCTTTTTCTTCCAGCTCTATTCCTTCTTCAGCAGCCCTAGCTTCCGCCTCCGTCCCTTGCAGAGCTTGTTCTACTTCTTCAGATAAAGTCGCGTATTGTTTGATAACGTGGTTTAGAGCTCCTTTGGAAGTGACATAATATTTTATCTTGTATTGATTTTTCCTTGCCAGAAATTCCGTCGCCTCAAGCGCCTTGAAATCATTTGGTTGAAGCATGGCAATACTGACTTCGTTGTCCTTTTTATCAAAAGCAACCATCTGGTAGTTTTGCGCCAGTTCCTGTGAAATGATATTTAAAATCTCTGAACGGATCATCTTACCGAACAGATCCATGAACGGGACACCGTAAATTCTGCTTTTCACTTTAGCAAATTCTTCATCAGGAACAAGATTCTCTTCAGATATAACATCAATCTCAGATAGCCCGGATATTGAACTCTTTTTTTGAACATCCGCGTATTGTGTCTGACTGATGTATCGTCCCTCAAGTAGAGCCTCCACCAAAGGATCGAGTGTTGTGCCCTGATTTGTAGTGTTTGTCGGCATTAATACTCTTTATTTTTAATTAGAATGATGGTTGAAATGGATTTTTATTCCCACCCAAAGGCAGTAATGATTTTTCAGACTCATTGCCGGACGTATCCACTGACGTAATAGTATAAAAATATTCAACATTCTCTATGACACTCGCATCCGTATAGTTATTATCCTCAACAGCTTTATCTAATATAATAGTGCCCAGGTCACCTTCAATTTGCGACCGATATATCCGGACATAAGCAAAGTCAGTATCTCTCGGATCAACCCAGGATATTTTTACCTGTGTTCCGTTTTCAATATCAACCGCTGCTACCCCCTGCGGTTTCTGTGGAGCAAAAATATCGCTTGGACTGCCGGTCAATCTGGCCACATCATCTGATTCCTGTCCATTAGCACCCACGGAAATGAGTGTGTAAAAATAATATAATCCGTTTTTAATATCAGTATCCTGATAATAGTTTTTATCTGAAACATCCGCGATCAGTTCACCTAGTTCTTCCTGCTTTTCTGAGCGGAATATCTTAACAGCGACATATCTGTCATCAAAATCCCAGTACATTATCAATTTTTGACCGACTTGCGGATTCAATATGTATGCTCCTTTTGGTGCAGGCGTGACTTGATAATCAGTGGGTGTACTTGATGACTGCTCCGTATAACTTTGCCCGCTTCTGTCCCTCAATCCGACAACATCCTTTTTTCCGAAAAATGTGCTGTCGATATCGATGGTGATCGGAGTGATAATGTCACCTCCATTAACTAATCCGTCATTCATATTATCAGTATTTGACCCGCCCGAACCCTTCAGCAAAACAAACAGTGTTACTACAATCAGTAGAACCAGCGATCCGGCAAGAATAAAATTTTTTTTCTGTGATTTTTTTTGAACTAGCATATTTTAGTGTGATTACTCCAAGTAATAGGTATTGAGATTGAGAGAAAACGACCCCTCCTCCTCATCCAGCGGCGGTACGAATGAAAGCGAATCAAGATCGACAATCCGCATGTTATTTTCAATATTATCCAGAAGAATTTTCAACGACTCATATGTCGTATCACCTTTAACTGATAATGATACTGTTATTGTTTTGATGGCTCCCAGTTTGTTTGTAACAGCACTTTTACCGTTTGGTGCTGTTTGGTTTGAACTTGCGGCATTCTGCGCAGCACCGCTATCTTTGATACTCACGCTATTTACTGTTAAACCGCTTTCCAGCGCCAAACTTTCCATTTGCAGGAAAATATCCGGGATTTGACTTGATGACGGCAATATTTTTCCTAAACGTTCTGTTTCCGCTGTAGAAATTTGCGAAAGATCATTTTTTAATTCATTCAATTCTACTAACTGCTTCTTTTTAGCATCTAGCGTCAGCTGTTTATTTTCATAATCAAGATAACCCTCACCGCTGATTTGTCTGTATTTCGGCAACAATATGAGATAAACGCTTGATATCAGAAGAATAACAATAACAGCAACTTGAATATATTTAAAATATTTGTTGATAAAAACTAATACTGTGTTTTTAAATGAATAACTCATATTGGTAAGTTTTCTTTAAGAAAGAAAATATCCGGAATAACTTTTAAAGAGATGTTAAAATCTACCGAGTTCTGAACATTTAAATCATCAACTTCGGTTGCGGCTGAAATTGCGCTGTCAATTGTTACCTTCTCCACAAAATCTGTTGCATTCTGGAATACTATGTACTGGTCAGCGAGAGTCGCCAGATCTATGGCAGATGCCGAAAGTGTAACCACTCCGGATTGAGTTGCTGACAAACTTTTATAATAAACATTTGGCAGAGTGTATTTTTCCAGATAAGCCAATAATTGCGACCAGTAAATATGGTCATCAAGAATCTTCGATATGGAATCAATTTGGTTTCTCAAAGTTTCCGCGTCATTTCTGACATTTCCCAAACTTTTTATTTCCTGATCTATACCGTCAATTTGAATAGTCAGTTCTTCAATATCTCCCTCAATTTTTGATTCCCGATACATCATATATCCATAAACCAGCCCAACCAGTACGACAACTATGCCCACGCCAATCCCCATCTGTTTGAGTTTTGCCTTCGGCTCAAGTTTCCCCAAAACATCCTCCGGAATCAGGTTTACGTCCAATGCCTGTATTTTTTCTTCCAAAGGCACTAATTTATCTGCATTTTCAGAAGCATTCATTTTCAAATCACCTTTTTTGGCAACCAAAACATTTTTTTTCATGGCAGCGTTTTCATTTGGAGCTGACCAGGTAAAAAACTTCTTCCGAGGTTTTTTTACTTCCTCTTTTTCTGTTTTTACATCCCCGGATTTTTCCAGTATCACATTCTGTTTATTAATCCTCTGTTCCCGTTTTTCTAAAAATACCGGCGTCGGTTCACTATTTACTATTTTCTTCACTGGGGCAACATTCTTTTCCATTTCAACCTGAAAATTATCTTCAACTTTTTCCGGCTTATATTCTTTAATTCTTTCATAATTTACTTTGCCTACTTTTTCATCCTTTTTGATCACCTTCTGGGAAATTATTCTTTCCTTTTTTTGTCTTTTGAATATTTTTCCAAAAAACTCAACCAAACCGCCCTTTTTTACCTGTTTACCGGTATCGTCTTTTTCTTTTTTCGGCCGGGTCATTTCAATACCAACAGCACCGGTCTTTTTTCTAGACCTTTCCTGCACCGAATCTTTATCTCTCAGCAGATTTATGTCACCCATATATTAATTTATATAATTTCTCTCATTGCTAGGCCTATTGAAACAGCAAATCTCGGACCGAGTTCTTGCAGTACCGGTTTTAAATCCACCGGATAGACAACCCGTGCCCACGGATCCCCGATGAAAACTTTTATATTAAGCGCCTTTTCCAAATAAGTTGTCAGATTCGGCAGAAAAGCTGATCCGCCGGCTAATACAACTTTTTCTATCGCCCTTTCACCTTGATTCTGATATAACCCGAGTACGAATTTTATTTCGTTGATGATAGAACTGACAATAAACTCAATCGTTCTAGGAATCTGTCCTTGCGAAGCATCACCGCCGGCTGAGATACCGAAGTCTCTCTTAAACTGTTCGGCGCGGTCTAAATTTACATTCAAGCTATTTGCGATTGCCTTGGTAATTGTATTACCTCCAATATCAACACTGCGATTTAAAATAGGAATGCCATCAACAATTACACTGATGTCACAAGCGATGGCACCAATATCCACGACCATTGTTGCCGATCGATCATTACCGATTAATGAACGTTCCAGGGCGAATGATTCAGTTTCCAGACTAACGAGTTGCAGATTCGCTTGCTTAAAGATATCGACATATCTTTTAACCAGGGTTTTTGGAGCAGCCGTCAATAGTATTCTGATATTTTTTGATCCACCAGACGCATCGATTGTATTTATCGTCTTTTTCTTGTCCTTGTCATCAGCATCCTCCTCCATCATCTTTTTATCAGCATTTAAAACCTTCCAATCCAATATCATTTCCTCAAGCGGCATCGGAACAAACTTTTTCGCTTCCCACCTTACCGCAGCTACCAAGTCTTTTTTTGACATGGACGGCAAACTGATGATCGAACTGAATACCGCAAAACTAGGCAATGCCGCGACTGCCTTGAGGGTGGTAACTTTTGCCTGCGAAATGATTGCTTTCAGCGCGGTGACTATTTCCTTTTGTGTTTCCTGAGAATCACTTTTAATGATATCTGTTGATTGTTCAGCGAAACCATAGGTTATCAACTTCGGCTTACCTTTTTCGCTTTCTAATTCAACAACTTTAATACTGGATGTTCCCAGATCAATTCCGATATAACTTTTTTTTGAGTTGAATAGTGCCATAGATTTATATATATTTTACTGTATTTTTCGATTTTGTTTAAGGGGTGGTTATTTCTATTGGTGCCACTTCACGAACCACGGGTAGCGCTTTGGCAAAGTCCCCGACTCCCGGCGGAGTATTAATAATAATCCTGCCGTCATAGAATATGCGCTCTGAAGCCTGAATATCATCCAAAGTCCCAATCCCGGATCTCTGAAGGAATAGTTCGTGCGCCACTACTAATCCGCTGATCACCAAATTATCGTCCCCGGCGCCGGTATAGAATCCGCCTGTCCCGTTATCTAATACGCCGTCCGGTTCAATATCGCTACCTACTACTACAAAATTTCCCGCTACATTTTTTACATTCGGACTGATATTAACATTGCCTTTAACTATCCATACCACCGAAGGAATATCATTCAGTTCAGTATAATGTTCGTTTACCAACAGTTCATAATAAGAAATGTCCCGCTCAATATTCAAATCTCCATCTACCACGATCGTACCAGAGGCATTTGAGCCATTTAGTTGATCATCTGGATTACCCCTTTTGATCACTATGGGCACATCCACGGTGAGATTGCCACTAAAATGATAAACCTTGCCTGCTAATTCTACCGCATCAGATTCCCATAAGGCATATTCAGAAATGGTTTCTTTATTTGAAGTTTCAACAATATTCCCGAATTTATTTGTATTTATTAGTGGCACAACTGGTGGAACAGTAGTAATCCCGACCACATCCAGTTTACCCATCACATTGGTATATTTGTTGCTAGCGAGTGGCGGAATCAGAGGATCATACGGCGGACGCAAACCATCATCTGATGGCAATAAATAATTATTTTCACTGGTGTAACGCTGAATAGTGCCAGCTGTCTGTATTAAAAAGGTCGAATTGTAGAAATTTCTAGTTAACGGGTTTGTTGAAGGATCAAATATACTATTCGATCCGACACCGGTTGTTGAATAAATATCCCCCTGGACTGTCTCTAAAAACGGTGCGATATAGGATGACGGAACATATTCTCCCACGCCGAAATCATCGAAAGAAATCCACCCCAAACCCACAGAGTTATTATAGCACGGGGAGCCCTCTTCTATACATACCGTTCCCCCACCTGACCAACCCTCTCCCTCAAAAATTCCTGAAACAATCTGCATAGAAACACCATAATCCACACCAGCTAATGCGTCTTCAGAAGTAGCATGAAGTTTAACCCAGCCCCAGTTTTCAAAATGCCCTTTTACACCCTCTTTTTGTAATGAAACTAACCTTGCCCACCCTACCGCATCTCCTGTTTCATAAGTACCAAAGCCTTGGGTATTATATTCATCCTTAGCCTGATCTGTTAATAAAACTTTAGCCGAGTGATTGGGAATTGCCGGATACGGATTTGGGTCAAAATCTATCCGGCCGATTGGGATACCACCATTTGATTCTCCGATCCAGGCATATCCGGAAACATCACCTGTCGCAGAATCTGCATTTACCTTGAAATCAGAGGTTCCACAATCATTTCCTGTTGTTGAACAATTTAAGGCTATCCAACCGATATTGACACCAAGACTTTCATTATTTCCTACCCAAGCATACCCACCTAAATCTCCAGATACAGAATCATATGATGATAGAGATGTTCCTAAAGGATATTCCGGACCAAAATTTATCCACCCCAAACCAGTAGTAACATTTTCATAAGTATCGCTCGGTAATTGATCGCCCGGTAAATATCCTCCCGCCCAGGCATAGCCGGAAAGTGGGCAGGAATAATTTGCTTGTACACAATTTTGCCCTCCATGTGCACCATCATCATAGTTAAAATTAATCTCTACTCCAAACTGGCGGTTATTGGCGGGCGCCGGTCCCATAAGAATCCAGCCCCAGTCTTCATAACCCAATTCCTCTCCCGCGTCCTTGATTGATTTTATCCGCGCCCAGCCGGAAATTTGTCCTGCGAAACCTGTGCCAACTGGTTCGATCCTTGCCGAATAGTACGGTGGTCCGGGAAAAGGTTGAGGAGCAAAGTCTAACCAACCCACACCAGTTACTGCACCTGAATCATCCATTATTCCGTTCCAACTGTAACCCGAAAGTTCACCTGTCACGGGATCAACTTGAACACCGTAACGTGTTCCGCAACGGCTGGTTAATCCTGAGTCAAAATAGTTATAGCAGTTGTTGCTGAACCAGCCGATGTGACTAAATTCAGGCACACCGAACCCGTTATCGGTTGAAATCCCCGACCAACTCCAGCCGGTTACGTTTGTCTCGTCCCAAGGCGGTTGAGCAGCAACAACTTTATTTATGTTAAAGACCGCTAGAAAAACAAACACAGAAAAAATAACTACGGAACTCAGGATTATTAATTTTTTTTTGTGTTTTTGCATAACTAATTAACGCTAAACAGTAGACATTAGATTGCTACTGACTTCCATCCCGTATCATCACAAACATATAATTTGTTACCTGTCGCATCAAGCACCATCCTGCCCACTTCATCCGCAACGTCACAATCAGCAGCGGCAGGCGCGGCTGTCGTTGAATCAATCTGTAAATAAGCAGTGCTGGTATTTTCATTATCTACTCGCAAATTTCCCCTGACACGCAGAGCATCTGTTAAACTGGTTGTACCAATACCTACATTTGATCCGTAACTGGTTGTAAGATCACCCGTAACATGCACGTCACCGGAAAAATATCCCGCATAGCTCACTCCACCATTTATTTCTGTACCCTCAATAGCAAAAAGTCCGTAGGTCTTAATAGATTCCGCCGGGGAATTCGCACTTGCTGTTCCAGCTTTTGCATAAACACCGTATGTATCCACATAACCTTGGGAAAGATCTGTTCCGGAACTTTCACCTAAGACACCGGCCGACTGGGCATGGTCGTAAGTGTCCGCACCAAAATCTACCGTATTTTTTCCAATTACTCCCGGCGCTATATCCTCGCTATTGTTAAATGAATAGCCATCATTAAAGCCGGCAACACCAGCCTTACTAACTGAACTTGTCGTTCCTTTTACACCGTATCCTGAGACTGATACTCCTTCAACACCTGCTTTACCTGCCGACCCACCAGTATAGTACCCATAAATCGTTGATAGAGACCCATTACTATATGCTTCAATAGCTCCTAGGGTTGATACGGGAGTTCCTGATGTACCGACATATAGTGTTGAATTATTATTTGGGAATGTTCCTGAACCAATAATCACCCTGCCATTTGAAATACTGGCATCCCCATTTTCAACATCCAAGGCATATGTTGGAGATGCAGTACCAACACCTACTCTATTATTTGTCGCATCAACCGTTAAAGTGTTGGAATCAATGTTCATTCCTTTCATCGCATTAATATCCCCATCCGAATAAAAAGTACCGTCACTGCCAATATATGCAATGGTTCCACCTTTAATAAAGTTAAACCGATGATCGGTTTTGTTATAGTTTATACCGGTGTCGATAGGAGAATTATCAAAGTGAATTCCGTTGGTGAAATTAGCCGTATCTGATTTTAACCAAAGCTGACTCCAGGTATCTGATGCTAAATATGTTCCTGATCCAAGAGAATAATTACCAGCAGTATCAGGCACAATGTTTCCTTGAGAAAAAGTGTCCCCTTCCACATACAACTTATAAGGACTCGGCGATGCCGCACTACCCAGCCGGAGACTACCGACTTTATACTGATCCGCAGCGGAGGTATTAATGGGGGCAGCAATAGTCCCTGCCGGTGGGGTCCCTATAGGAGCCGTCCAGGCGGCATATACGATATTGATTCCTAAACCGACAATAATGCTGACAATAGCGACACAGAAACTGATCATTGCCGTTTTACTTATTCTGGAAAATATTTTTTTCATTATAATTTATATAATTAAATCTTTTTAAATGCAGTAAAAATATCTTAGCCACCATCTGGGCCGTTATTCTGAGGTACAAGTGTTGGCTCGGGGATATAGGGCTCTCCAAAACATACGAATTCTGCACTCTTACCGTACCCAATATTCACCCAAGACTTATTCATCCGAACCATAATTGCAAAATAACGCTGTCCTCCCGGTACAGGACACCAGTTGCAGGTGTATATTGTGCCCTCGTTAAATTCGGAGGGAGCGACGTTGCAGGTTGTATCATTTGTTCCATACACCGGCAACCCACCGTACATATTCAGCTTGCCCATATATTCGATTTCCCCGTCCGTATTCACTTGGTCGGTAAGAAAAATTCCACTGTCTATTCCAGTTAGATTAATATCGCTCTCCGCTCCTATGAGATTAAGATTACCTGAACCATTAATATTTAAATCTGCAGTCAGTGTACCGGAAACATCTAGAATTGAAGTTGTAGAAGCATTGCCTTCAATCTCAACATTCCCATCAAACCATCCGGCATATGTATCACCAGCTACGCCACTTTCAACACCCATAATCCCTACTGATCTACTGTTGCCCGGATCACCCGCCTTACCATAAACACCAAAATTCCATCCTGTACCGGTGCCAGCATATGTAACAGTTCCGCTTTCACCATATACACCCGCTACTGTTTGTGTTGGTGTGCTAAATTCCGATAAGGAACCATTCGCCCCAGCCACTCCATAAACTGACGAGATATTATCCTCACCTACAACGTGTAACCTGGTGGCCGGACTATCCGTACTTAAACCAACCTTATTTGTCAGAGCTCTGACGACGAAGTTATTACCATCAATTACCAAATCACTATTACCACCTGTGCTTGAGATGATATCAACTGAACCTTCAAACAATCCTGCTACTGTATTTCCGGAACCGACAAACACCGGATTATTTGCATCTTCGGTATTATCAAGTCCAACTATTCCATATAGACCCCTGCCAATCAAACCGTAAACGCTATCTCTCCCCTTGGCATATAAACCACCACCAGTTGAACTGACCAGGCTTGTTCCGTCTCCCAGCACTGCTATACCGGATGGGCCGGTTGAACTGGCATAAACCCCATAATTCTTTCCAACTCCGGATAAACCACCACCGTCTGTCAGATTCTGATTGATTATATAAAGTGCATTACCGCCCGTAAAATCACTTGTTGCGGTTACATTCTGATCTGGACCGGATTGTATAGATAACAGTCCCAGTGGCAATGCATTATTGATCAAAACCTTATCCAAAACATCATCTACTTCTATTAATCCATTGCTGATGTCTAAGCTACTACCTACCGACACATCCCCCGCGTTAGCTGCAGAAAAATCGGCTACAGAAACTACATTTAAATTTCCGCTGATACTGGTATTGTTGCTGATATAGGAATCACCGAGTACGTAGAATTTTTCTGCCCCTGCTACGCCAGACCCGACTCTAAATCCACCTTCCTGAGTAGCAATATATAGCCCGCCGGTTTTCTCCTGGGCAAGCAGAGAAGTATTCAAAGGTGGTTCCAGACTTCCCAAATTCGGAGCAACTGCCGTCGGGTCCTGCCACGTTACGGCAATTACCATATTAAAACCTAAAGCAAGAAAAGCGCTGACTAGGACAACGGCAACACTGACAATCGCTGTTTTATTAATCTGTTTAAGGACTCTTTTCATGTTAACTGTTTATGGTAATGAATCACGGGGAACTTCAGGATCATATGGAATACTGCAAAGTGAACCTTTAGTATATCCGATATTTATCCATTTACCGTCCATCCTGGCCATTACTGCATGCATCCGCTGTGTTACTAGGGATGGACACCAATAACAAACAAACAATGTCCCCTCGGCATAATTTTCCGGCTCAACGTTACAGTCAGTTGCAACACCACCCGCTAACGCCGGGAGTCCTCCGGTCATTATTAATTTTCCATAGTGTGTTATGTCACCGCCAGCGTTTATCCCGCCAGTCATTGTAATATCACTGTCAGTGCCGGTCATATTAATGTCACTATTTGTGCCAATCAAATTTAAGTCACCGTAGCCGACAATATCTCCTGTTACTGTCAAAGTGTCACCAATATCCGCAGAACCCGTTACTGACATTTGTCCGACAACTTCCACTTTACCTTCAAAATAGCCGGCATAAGAGTTGGGAGCACCAGTAAAATCAACGCCCATGATTCCGACTGTTCGGCCGGTTCCCGGATTACCTGCTTTACCAAAAACACCAAAATTCCATCCGGTACCCGCGCCGTTGTATGTTATTGTTCCGCCTTCGCCATACACGCCGGAAACTGTTTCGGTTGGTCCGCCATGATTCTGCCATATGGTATTTGTACCAGCCTGGGCATAAATCGCTGACTGATTATCAACGCCCAACGTGTGCAATCTGACCGACGGACTGATTGTTCCAATGCCAATCCTGTTAGTGGAGGAATTAACAACAAATGTGCTGGTGTCAACAGTAAAATCAGCATTCCCTCCAGCACTTGGCACAATTTCAACTGATCCTTCAAACAATGCTGCCAATGTTCCCGCCGGGCCGTTGAAGACCGGATTATCAATATTCTCAGTATTATCAAAACCGACAACTCCATACAGTCCGCGCCCAACAGCACCATAAGCAGAATTACTTGCCTTGGCATATAGTCCGGCTATTCCACCGGACCCCGCATCGGCAAGTACTCCGTAGCCATTAGTTGAACTCCCAGCAATTCCATAATCAAAACCGGTAGCATCGACTCCCCCGCCGCCGGATGCTCCGACGTTAGTTGCAGTTATAATAGCGCCTTCGGTTGAACCGTATGCTACAATTGCCGACTGGTTGGCAGATGTAATATTTAGCTTGCCAGGACCAGATGCAGTATTAATAAATATTTGATCATTTACTGTTCGGAGCAGTCCACTATTTACATTCAAACTATTTGAAATCGTTGCGTCACCGGCAATTAAATTAGAAACATTTGCTGTATTTGAAACAGATAGGTTGCTATTCATAAGGACATCACCATCCAATGTGGTAGTCCCGTCAACATATAACTTATTTGTTCCGGGATCGAGAGCAGTACCAATTACCAACGCGCCATCTTGTGTAGCTACATATAGTCCTCCCTTTTTCTCTTGAGTAGAAGGAGAAGTATTCAATGGTGGCTGTAAATCAGCAGGATAATTTGGTGGTGTTACCGTTGGATTCTGCCAAACAGCGGAAAAAACAAATTTTGGTGCCATTATTCCACCAAAAAATGCAAAAACACCAATAATTAAGCAAAAAACAGCTACCTTACTTACCTTCAGGGAAGCTGTTTTCAGTATTTTTTTGCTTTTTATCTTCATTTTTGTTTAATTTGAAGTAAAAACTTCGTTTCTTAAGTCAATTGCTATTCTTTGACAAAAGGTTTAATAACATTATATAATATAATTTGGAATTAGCCAAGTCTCTACACATTATTCTAACACAAGTAAAAAGAAATGTCAATAAAAAAACCCATACCCAGCAGTCAGAATAGCCAACAAAATCAAAATGGAGCCATGGCCACAGTAATTGTAACGGTTTGTGCTGTAATCATTACACTTGCCGTTGGATATAATTGGGGTTATTATCAAGGAACCCATAAATCACTTGAAAATACTGGGTTTTCGGTTAATAACGGTGTCGGGGTGGATGATGCTAACGAAATAAGGCTTTACCAAGGTCCGGTCGTCAAAATTGAAGGAAATATGCTATATATCACTGCAAAAGTGTATACAAATGAAACAATAACTGATAAAACTGTTACAATCAATACAGCGGATGATACAATTTTTCGTAAAATTGATTTATCAATCCCCCCTTTTGATCCGGACGAGGTTAATGGCGAGCAGGAAAATGCCCGTGAAAAGGTAATTGGGTTGAATGATATAATGATTGGAGATAACATAATAGCTGATGCCAGTGAAAACATTTTTGGAAAGACAAACATTAGATCATATCAAATTACGGTTCTTTCAACAGGACAATAACTATCAATAATTAAAGAAAGGAAAATATATGGATATATTGTTATGGGTCGTAGTAGGTTTGCTTGCCGTCGTCGGCTTATGGTTTGTTGCCACCTACAACGGTCTTATTAAATTAAAAAACAGGACTGACGAAGCTTGGTCGGATATCGACGTTCAATTAAAAAGAAGGTATGACCTAATCCCCAACCTTGTTGAGGCGGTTAAAGGTTATGCGACACATGAAAAGGAACTTTTTGAAAAAGTCACCCAGGCACGCAGTAATGCAATGCAGGCAACAACTCCGGAAGAACAAGGTAAAGCGGAGAATATGCTGTCCGGTACTTTAAAATCGCTATTTGCTGTTGCTGAGAATTATCCTGATTTGAAAGCGAATCAGAATTTTGCCAAACTCCAAGATGAACTTTCTGACACAGAAAACAAAATCCAGGCTTCAAGAAGATTTTACAACGGCAATGTCCGCGACTTCAATACAAAACTGCAGGTATTCCCTACCAATATGGTCGGCAATATGCTAGGTTTCAAAAACAGAGAATTTTTTGAGATTGAGGATGCGGCACAAAAAGAAAATGTCCAGGTAAAATTCTAGTCTAAATCATAATTCAGAACGAAGCGCGGGATAGTCTTCCGCGCTTCAATTGCCTAAAAAATGTATAATCAAATCGACTCCAATAAAAGAAAATCTGCAGTATTAATTGCTCTGTTTATCGTTATCGTCGGGCTGGTTGGTTGGGCATTTGGCGCTGTTACCGACATGGGATACGGAGGATTATTTCTGGCGGTAATATTTGCAGTTGTAACATCATTGTACGGTTATTTTTCCGGCGATAAAGTCGCTCTGTGGACTTCGGGAGCAAAGCAGGTAACAAAAGAGGAAAGCCCCTACGTTTATCGCATGGTGGAGAATTTATGCATTACTGCGGGAATTCCGATACCAAAAGTCCATATCATTTCAGACAGCGCGATCAATGCTTTTGCCACCGGTCGGGATCCGGAACATGCTTCTATCGCCGTAACCACTGGCGCTATTGAGAAACTGGAAAATGAAGAACTAGAAGGAGTGTTGGCCCATGAATTATCACATATTAAAAACTATGATATTCGCCTGATGACCCTGGTTATTATTTGCGTCGGGATTATTGCATTATTATCAAACTGGTTTTTTCGAATGAGTTTTTTTGGCGGAAGAAAAAGTTCTCGGGAAGGCGGAGGTCAAATACAACTGATTATTATGGTTATTGGGATTGTATTACTAATTTTTGCTCCAATCATCGGGCAACTGATCAAACTGGCCGTTTCCAGAAAAAGAGAATTCCTGGCGGATGCCTCCGGCTCGCTCCTGACCAGATATCCGGCCGGATTGGCAAATGCCCTGCAAAAGATTAATGATCAAAATATTGATCCAATGTTGAGGGCAAATAATTCAACCGCGCATTTGTATATTTCTAACCCTTTCGGTCAAAAAGCACGCAAAGGTCTGGCAAAATTGTTTTCCACTCACCCGCCGATTGAGGAAAGAATATCAGCTCTCCGTGCGATGGCATAATCAATCCAACTACATGAATCCAAATATTATAAATAAATTTACAACTAACCTCAAAAACACGCTTAAAACCGCGGCTGAGTTAGCATTGCAGTCAAAGCGCGAAATTGTTGATCCGATCGACCTTTTGAACGGACTATTGCAGCAAAGAGGCAGTATCGGTTCTGAAGTTTTAGCAAAAGTCGGTTTCCGGCAAAAGACAATGGATATAATCAATTCCTCACACACTAAAATTGATCCGATTGATTCTGTAAAAGGTTTGTCAAATTTAACACCTAGATTTTCTGAAGTTAGTAAAAGAGTGTTGGAAAAATCCGCGCTTATTTCTTCCCAACATCAGCATAAATATGTCGGTACCGAACATCTATTACATGCTTTAATAGAGATAAAGAATGGCGAGATTGAAAAAATGTTTGCTGAATCAAATATAAAAGTAGATGAATTAACTCAGCATTTAAATACAGTATTAAAAAGCACATCAAAATTCCCGGATATCACACGAATTTTTGAAATCAATAAAGAACTAAAATTAGCCGGAGAAAATGATGAGAAAGAAAATCTGTCCGCATCTGCCCTGGAATTTTTCTGTACCGATCTGACAAACAAAGATGTGCAAAAGAACATTGACCCGGTAATCGGCAGAGAAGAAGAAATCAGCCGGCTGATCCATGTTTTAGCGAGACGCACAAAAAACAACCCGGTTCTGATCGGCGAACCCGGTACCGGAAAGACTGCTATCGCCGAAGGACTTGCTAAGCGGATTTCAGAAGGCAATGTACCGGTCATTCTGCAGAATAAAAAAGTTTTAAGTCTTGATTTAAGCCTGGTTGTTGCCGGTACAATTTACCGGGGGGAATTTGAAGGAAGAATTAAACAAATCATTGACGAGATAAAAGCCGATCCAAATATTATTCTGTTCATTGATGAAGTTCATATGATTATTGGCGCCGGAACTACATCGGGTTCTATGGATGCCGCGAATATACTTAAACCGGCGTTGGCCAAAGGAGAAATACGGTGTATCGGAGCAACCACGCTGGACGAATATCGAAAGCACATCGAATCAGACGCTGCGCTGGAGCGAAGATTTCAGCCGATTCTCGTTGAAGAACCGTCTTTTAAAGAAACGCTGGAAGTACTGAAGGGAATAAGAAAGAATTATGAAAAATATCATCGGGTTACGATAACAGACGAAGCGCTGGTAGCGGCAATCAAGATGAGCGAACGCTACATGCAGGATAAATTTCTCCCGGATAAAGCGATTGATTTAATAGACGAATCAGCGTCTAAATTCCGAATCCACCAGAAATTGGACCCAATTACACAGGAATTAAACGCTGTAGAAGAAGATTTGCGCAATTGCCATAACGATAAAGAAGAAGCCGTACTGCGGGAAAGGTTTGAGGAAGCAATGAGCATCCGTAATAAAGAAATATCACTGGTTAAAGATTTAGAAGAATTAAAAAAGAAACAAGCAGCGCTTAACCAGAAACCCTTAGGGAGAATTACAGAAAAAGACATTGTTGAAGTTATCAGTAATATTACAAAAATTCCTTTGACCGAGTTAAGTGTTGAAGAAAAAGAAAGAATTATTAATCTGGAAGCAGAGATAAGCCAGCACATCATCGGACAGTCTGAAGTAATTAATGATATCTGCGGATTCATTAAAAGATCCCGCGCTGGTTTAAGCCATCCGGACCGCCCACTCGGATCATTCATCTTCTTAGGACCGACCGGAGTCGGTAAAACCGAAACAGCTAAAACAATAGCCAGAACTGTATTTGGCAGTGATGATTCTCTGATCAGGATCGATATGTCGGAATATTCGGAGAGTTTTCAGGCATCGAAATTAATCGGTGCGCCGGCCGGTTATGTGGGATACAAAGACGGCGGCAAGCTTACCGAGGCAGTACGCAGGAAACCGTATTCGGTTGTACTTTTTGATGAAATAGAAAAAGCGCATCCGGAGATTTTTAATCTGCTACTTCAAGTTCTGGAAGACGGTCACTTGACCGATGCGGTAGGAAAGAAAATCAACTTCAAAAACACAATCATCATACTCACGTCAAATATTGGACTGCCTTTATTGAACCAGGGCGTGATTGGATTTGAATCCGAGGCAAAAGAATCTCAACTTAATTATGAGTCATTGAAACAACAGGTACTGAAAGAACTGGAAAAAAAGTTTAAACCGGAATTTTTAAACAGGATCGATAAGATATCAGTATTTAAACCGCTGGATAAAAATTCCATCAGAAAAATTGTAGAACTGCAGATAATCGGATTAAAAGACAGATTGCGGGAACAGGGAATTGAAATGGAGCTTTCCAAAACAGCTATAGACTTACTGACCAATAAAAGTTACATACCGGAAAAAGGGGCCCGCGAAGTAAGGCGCGTAATCCAGGAATTTGTCGAGAACCCGCTTGCTGATAAAATACTTAAAAATGATGTACGAAAGGGTGAGTCGATTAAAGTAAAAACAAAGCAAAAAGAAGTTGTACTGGAAGATTAAATAGTTTATAATAAATTACATCATAACCGGGCGTCCTTTTGCCTGGTTTTTGTTATTATATGAATTATTACAAAAATTTATTACAGAGTATCATTGAATTAATCTTTCCTGCAAATTGTTTTGGTTGTGGTATTGAAGGTGTTTGGCTTTGTGAAAAATGCGCGGATTTAATTCCATTTTTTCCCAATAATATTTGTTTATGGTGTAATAAAAAAATTGAAGGTAAAAATATGTGCTCGGCATGTCAGAATTCATCACAGTTGCTTTCTATTACTGCAGTTACTTCATATCAGAATCCCCTGTTTCAAGATATATTGCATAATTTGAAATATAATTTTGCCACAAGTACCATCAATGCATTTGAACTTTTATTAATCAAGTATTTCAAACAAAATAAAACTAATCTCATTAATAATAATTCCATAATTGTTCCGATCCCCCTGCATAAAAAACGTCTCGCGGAGAGAGGGTTTAATCAGTCGGAGCTGATTGGGATACAAATCGCAAAAATCATGAATGTCGAAATCAACACAAAGATTCTTCAAAGAACAAAAAATACCAGATCACAAATGACACTCAATAAAGAGGACCGACTGAAAAACATGAAAAACTCATTTACTTGTCCGGATTCGAGGCAAGTGATAGGAAAAAATATTCTGCTCGTTGATGATGTTCTAACAACCGGGGCAACTCTAAATGAGGCAGCGTTGGCGCTTAAAGCAGCTGGTTCCAGTTCAGTTAGAGCAATTGTCCTGGCCAAAGGAGGTGAAATAGTAAATTTACCAAGGAGTTGACCCCGTTAGAGAAATTTCTCTAACGGGGTTGATAAATATAACGAATAGTGTTAGAGTAGATTAGTCAAAAATATGGAGGAGTGCCAGAGCGGGTCGAGCGGAGAAAAGCAAGCCAACTGCTTGGCTTGCGAACCGCGAGACGGGCACGAAGATGTCCCGCACACGGGACCGACGTGCCCGGGACGAATGGATAATCTAGTTACCGCCTAACAACCCAGCTTCGCCGAGGCGAGCGTGGTTCCATAAAAGACGATAAAAACTGTTATTCCCAAAACATATTTCAAAATTGAAACGGAGGAGTGCCAGAGCGGTCGAATGGGACAGTCTTGAAAACTGTTAGACCTGAAAGGGTCTCGGGGGTTCGAATCCCTCCTCCTCCGCCAAATCTAGCATGCTTCATTTAAAAAACAAGGCATTAAAATTGGCAAATTGGATAGGATTCGAATGGTAGCAGTGATCCTGAACAAAGTTCAGGGAACGCCGGCAGAATTGCCGGTGGCAAATCTGCCGCTACCCAGGAAACGAATCCCTCCTCCTCCGCCACTCGATTCGCACATCATATTTCTATATTTAGCACACGGAGAGATACCCAAGAGGTTGCCAGCCCGAGGCTGGTCGGCCTTGGGCCGAAAGGGGCTAGCTAAAAGAAAATAGACATGTATTATGTTTATATAATTCAAAGTAAAGTAGATGGCCGTTTGTATAAAGGTTTTACCTCGGATTTAGAAAATCGATTGAAAGAGCATTCAGAAGGGAAAACAAAGTCGACTAAGGGTTATAGACCATGGAAATTGATTTACTATGAAGTATTTGCAGATAAAACAGATGCATTAAGAGAGGAATTATTTCTGAAGTCAGGAAAAGGTAAAAGCACGTTAAAAGAGAAATTAAAAAACTACATGGAGAGATACCCAAGAGGTTGAAGGGGCGGGTTTGCTAAACCTGTAGGTCGGGTTTATTCCCGGCGCGAGGGTTCGAATCCCTCTCTCTCCGCCAAGAGAGTGCGGACTACCGATTAGGTAGTACGCAGTCTCTTTGAGAAAAGCATTCGAACGGGTGCGAGCGAGGCAAAGCCGAGCGACAATCAATCCAAGTATACGCAGGATTGATTGGCACCCCGGACAACGAGTCCCGCCGAAGGCG